>OFFQ01000046.1_pt1 | contig 110394 bp, 81 predicted proteins | sample 1521411 | NCBI WGS metagenome assembly OFFQ01 (sample SAMEA3504110, study PRJEB24116) | mouse gut metagenome | biome: mouse gut; feature: mouse-associated habitat; material: faeces | place: Denmark | collected 2011 | reverse complement strand
GCCCAGGGAGTGGCCCTTAGGCAGCCAGCGGACCTCGGCCAGGGGGACCTCGCCAAAGCCCACGGTTTTCAGCCTGTCATCCCGGGTGCGGCGGCACCGGCCCAGAATGGCTGAGCCGGCCCGGACTCCGTCCAGCCGGGCGCTGTCGTTGTGGAGCAGGGCGAAGGAGCCGGCGGCGTGGACGGTGCCCGTCTCGAACCCGGCGGTGTGGATGGTGTCCAGCACCTGGTGGAACCGCTCCAGCTGGTGGGCGCACTCCGGGTCCCCCACCCGCATGGCGTGGAGCTGGGTGTAGATGCCCTCCAGGGCCACGTTGGGCAGGGAGCGGTAGGCCAGCAGAATTTTTTCCGGCTCGCTGGCCAGAAAGCCGCCGAACCCCATCCCCGTGTCCACCTGGATGTGGGCGCAGGCCACGGTGGACCGGTTTTCCGCCAGGGCGTTGAGGGCCAGGCCGGTGTCCACCGAGGAGATGGTGCACACCACGTTCAGGTCCACCAGCTGCTCCAGCTCCTCCCGGTCGGTGGTGGAGCGGAGCATGAGAATCTCCTCGTCCTCAAAGCCGGCCTGGCGCAGCTTCTCCGCCTCCTTCACCTCGTACACGGCAAAGCGGCCGATGCCCTCCGCCCGGAGGAGCTTGGCCATGGGGACGATGCCCGCCCCTCCGCCGTCGCCAGTGAGGACGCCGTAGATGACCGCCCCTGCGGCCCGCTCCTTGATGATGGACAGGTTGTGCTTGACCGCGGCCCTCTCGATGACCAGCTTGCGCATAAGGATAGCCCCCTTTTCTCTCTGGCGGGAACACCTGTTCAGTCTGCCCATACCAGTGGACGTGTCATACCAATTCATGTTATTTTACCACTCCTCGGGAAAAATAGCAATGTTGCAATCCGGGAATATTTGGTGTAAAATATAACCACGATATTTTAGATTGGAGGAGTATGACTATGGACGACAAGGTAAAAAACCTGCTGGAGCGGGTGAGAGGAACGGCGAGCTATGCCGCCGACGCTGCGGCGGACGGGGCCCGGGCGGCGGGCAAGAAGGCGGGGCAGATGGTGGACGTGGCCAAGCTGAACGTGCAGCTGTTTGACCTGAACGGGGAGTACAACGACCTGCTGCGCCAGCTGGGCCAGGTGATGTATGATACCCACCGGGGCGAGGCCCCGGAGAACGACGTGGTGACCAAATTACTGGCCCAGGCGGACGAGAAGGCGGCGCGGATTGCCGAGCTGAAGAACCGCATCGCTGATTTGAAGCAGGCCGCCTCCTGCCCTGCCTGCGGCGAGCCCTGCGGCCGGGGCGACAAGTTCTGCCGGGCCTGCGGTAAGCAGCTGAGCTGAGACTGTGGGCGAGACGGCAGAGGAGGTAAAATCATGACAGATAAGGAACGCAAAGACACGCAGAAAGCCATGCTTTATGATTTGCGCCTGATTATTAAGAGCAGCGAAAGAAGCCAGTACACAAAAGAGGAACTTCTTGATTTGCTGGATACCATCGCCGCGGCCAAGGACCAGGAGTAAAGGAGGAGCTTATGGACTACACAATGGATCAATACCGGGCCAGCGCCCGGGCCATCCGGGACCGTCTGGGGGACTTTGTGCCCAAGGTGGCCATGGTGCTGGGCTCCGGCCTGGGCTACCTGGGGGACGAGGTGGAGAACGCCATCGCCATCGACTACCAGGACATCCCCCACTTTAAGGCCTCCACCGCCCCCGGCCACAAGGGCCGGCTGGTCTTCGGCACCCTGGCTGGGCAGAAGGTGGCCGTCATGCAGGGCCGGATGCACCACTACGAGGGCTATGGCTACGACGAGGTGTCCTACGCCGTGCGGGTGCTGCGCCTGCTGGGCTGCGATACCCTCATCGTCACCAACGCCGCCGGCTGCGTGCGCACCGACTGGCAGGCCGGGGACCTGATGCTCATCACCGATCAAATCAAGCTGTTCTCCGAATCTCCCCTGTGGGGGAGCAATCTCCCGGAGTTTGGCGTGCGTTTCCCCGATGTCTCCCATCTGTACACCCCCCGGCTCCAGGACACGGCCCGGAAGGCGGCGGCGGAGCTGTCCATCCCCCTGCGGGAAGGGGTCTACTTCTACTGCTACGGCCCTCAGTACGAAACCCCCGCCGAGGTCCGGGCCGCCCGCATTCTGGGGGGCGATGCGGTGGGTATGTCCACTGCCCCCGAGGCCATTGTGGCCGGCCACTGCGGCATGGAAGTGCTGGGCTTTACCCTGCTGTCCAACATGGCCGCCGGCATTCTGGACCAGCCCCTGTCCGAGCAGGAGGTGCTGGACGCCGCCGAGGCCGCAAAGGACAAGTTCTCCCGGCTGGTGCTGAGCTGCCTGCAAAAGCTGTAAAGGAGGAGTGCTTTCATGACCACTCTGTTTACCAACGTCACCGCCCTGATCATGGATCAGGATTTTACCACTTTGCGGGGCGGCTATGTGGCGGTGGACGGCACCAATATTTCCTATGTAGGGCCCACTTGTCCTCAGGGTAAATTTGACCATACCATCGACTGCACCGGCAAGGTGATGATACCCGGCTTTGTCAACTGCCACACCCATATCCCCATGACCCTCATGCGGGGATATGGCGGTGGTCACGACTTGCAGAGCTGGCTCCAGGACTATATCTTCCCCGCTGAGGACAAGTGGGACGACCGCTCCCTGAGCGCCGCCACCCAGCTGGGTCTGGCGGAGATGATCGCCTCCGGGGTCACCTGCATCGCCGATATGTATATGCGTACCGAAATTATCGCCCAACAGGTACTGGCCGCGGGCATATCCGCCAACCTGTCCGTAGGCGCGGTATATTTCGACAGCCCAGAAAGCTTCTCTCCGGACAAGTGCGATGACTGTGCCAACCACACCCGTCTGTATGAAGGCTGGCACAATGCCGGGAACGGCCAGATTCTGATGGACGCCTCCATCCACGCCGAGTACACCTCCTGCGCCCCAGTGTGGCAGTGGGTGGCCGATTTCGCGCAAAAGCGCGGCCTGGGTATGCACGTGCACATCTCAGAGACCAAAAAGGAGCACGAGGAGTGTAAGGCCCGTTACAACGGCCTCACCCCCATCCAACTACTGAACCAGTACGGTGTGTGGGACACCCGGGCCATCGCCGCTCACTGCGTGTACACCACCCCGGAGGATTGGGCCATCATGGCTGAAAAGGGCGTCTCCTGCATCCATAACCCTTACTCCAATTTGAAGCTGGGATCGGGCATCGCCCCCATTCCCGCCATGCTCCGGGCCGCTGTGAACGTGGCCCTGGGCACCGACGGCGTGAGCTCCCATAACAGCGTGGATCTGTTTGCAGACATGAAGCTGGCCGCCGTCCTCCACAACGGCGCGGCCTGTGACCCCATGGCAATTACCGCCCGGCAGGCGCTGGAGATGGCCACTGTCAACGGGGCCCGCGCCCTGGGCCGGAACACCGGGCGCATCGAGGCGGGCGCCGCCGCCGACCTGATTTTGGTGGACTTTGACGCCCCCAACCTCATCCCCTGCCACGACGAGGCGGAAAACCTGGTCTACTCCGCCCACGGCTCCAACGTGTGGATGAATATGGCGCGGGGCCGTGTCATATACCAAAACGGGGCCTTTTTGACGCTGGATTTGGAGAAAATCAAGGCCGAGGTCAAACAATACGCCCTGCCCCTTATCTTCCATTGATGGGAAAGGTCTGAGGAAATGTCTGCTTCCACCCCTAAAAAAAATTCCTTCTTCGGCGGCGCGGCAATTTTGACCGCCGGCATCATCATTGTCAAGCTCATCGGGGCGTTGTACAAAATCCCCCTGGGCAGCATCCTCACCGACGCCGGCTTCGCCGATTTCAACACCGCCTATAACATCTATTCCCTGCTCATCATCATCTCCACCGGCGGCCTGCCGGTGGCTCTGTCCAAGATGGTTTCCGAGGCCAGCTCCTTAGGCCGGGGGAACCATGTCCACAAAGTTTTCCAGTTGGCGCTGGTGGCCTTCTGCGTGTTGGGCACCATCAGCTTCCTCATCATGGCCGTGTTTCCCGCCCAGCTGGCCGACCTGATGAACAACAGTCGCAGCTACTGGAGCATTCTTGCCCTGGCCCCCGCGGTGTTCTTTATCTGCCCCATGTCCGCCCTGCGGGGATATTTCCAGGGACACTCGCTCATGACCCCCACCGCTGTCTCCCAAATCATCGAGGCCATCTGCAAGCTGGCGGTAGGGCTGGTACTGGCCTCCGTCCTCACCAGCCGGGAGGTAGACGAGTCCCTGGCCGCAGCCGGAGCCATTTTAGGCGTATCGGTGGGCTGTCTGCTGGGCATGGTCTATATGCTCTTTTGCTACCATGGGCACCGCGCCCATCTGCGCCCCAGCCACGACACACCGGGGGACACCCGGGAAATCCTCGCCACCCTGGCCAAGCTGGCTATCCCTATCACTCTGGGCTCGTCCATTATCGCCGCCACCAACATTCTGGACACCAGCATCCTCATGGACCGCTTGCAGGACGCCCTGGGCTGCACGGAGGATGCCGCCCGAAACCTGAAGGGTGTGTATGACAAGACCCTCACCCTCTACAACCTGCCCTCCTCTTTCATGGTCCCCCTGACAGCCAGCGTCATTCCTGCGGTGTCCGCCGCCAGGGCGGTGAAAAATTACCGCCAGGGTGCGCAGATCAGCGAGACTACTCTGCGCACCACCGCCCTGCTGGCCCTGCCCGCCGGGGTGGGGCTGTTCGCCCTGGGAGAGCCCATCATCCATCTGCTCTACCCCTCCACCGATGTGGAGTTGGCGGGCTGGATGCTGTCTGTGCTGGGGCTAGCCTCCATCTGCGTGTGCTTCATGCTGGTGAGCAATTCCATCATGCAGGCCCACAAGCTGGTCACTCTGCCCATGGTCACTACCCTCATCGGATGTATTTTTAAGCTGATTATGGGGTATTGGCTCATCGGCAATCCCGACATCGGCATCCGAGGCGGCGCCATCAGCACTGTGGTGTGCTTTGGCCTGATCGCCGTTCTTGACCTGGTCATTATCAAGCGGACCCTGCCCCGCTCCCTGAGCTATGCCAGGGTATTTGTCAAACCCGCAGGCGCCGCCGCCGTCATGGGCGCATCCGCCTGGGCCATATACGGACTGACGTCTAAGCTGCTGATATGGCTGGATTCTTTGCTGAAGCGAGAGGTTCCGCTGTTTCAGGCCGTGGCGGAGGACGGTTCCATCCTGCTCAATGAGGCCGACGCCGCCATACTGTCCTGGAAGGGCAACGCCCTGTCCGTGATGGTTGCCATCGGCTTTGCCATGATTATTTATTTCGTTTTAATTCTGCTCACCCGGGCCATCTCCAGGGAGGATCTGTCCCTCATGCCCAAGGGGGACAAAATCGCCCGGCTGCTCCATATCCAGTAGCGGCAGCAGACCTTGTTTTCCATTTTTTATGAAATTCCGGATTAGTTGTGTAAAATCTATTGCAATTCAGGTGATAATATGATAAACTGGGCAGACAAACCCGCCTATAATTGCCAAGATTTGCGGGAAATTGTCCGCATTCTACGCCATCCCGGCGGTTGTTCCTGGGATATGGAGCAGACCCACCAGTCCATCCGGCGCAACTTTTTGGAGGAGGCCTATGAGGTGGCGGAGGCCATCGACCAAGGCTCCACGGAACATCTGAAGGAGGAATTGGGAGATGTTCTGCTCCAGGTGGTGTTCCACGCCGACATCGAGGACGACGCCGGCCGCTTCAACCTGGACGATGTGGCGGACGGCGTTTGCAGAAAGCTCATCTACCGCCACCCCCACGTGTTCGGTGACGTGACCGTTCACTCCACAGAGGACATTCTCTCCAACTGGGAGGAATTGAAGAAAAAGGAAAAGGGCCAGGCTACCCAGGCCGATGCGGTGGATGCTGTGGCTCGCTCTCTGCCGGCCCTGTGGCGGGCGGAAAAAATCAAGCGGAAGGCCGCAAAGGCAGGATTTGACTGGCGCAGCATTGCCAGCGCACTGGACAAGCTATCCGAGGAGTTGGACGAATTGCGCGCCGCCGCGCTGGAGGGAGAGGGCGACCCGGTAGAGGAACTGGGCGACTTGTTATTTGTCGCCGTCTGCGTGGCCCGCTTTTTGGACGCCGATCCGGAGGACACTCTCCACGCCGCTTGCGACAAATTCTCCGCCAGGTTCCGCAGATTGGAAGCCCTGGCCGCACAGCGCAACTTCAAGCTGGATGAGCTATCCGATGAGGAACAGCTTATGCTTTGGCGAATGACACATTGACGGCTTAATAGCGCCACGCCGCGCTTTAAGTATAAATCTGCGGCGAGGCCGCAATCTATTTGGGATTTACAGGAGGAAAAATCATGAATAAAGCAGAACTGATCAATGCCGTGGCCGAGAAAACCGGCCTTTCCAAAAAGGACAGCGAGTCCGCCGTCGCCGCCATGGTGGATGTAATCACCGAGTCCCTGGTCCAAGGGGAAAAGGTGCAGCTGGTGGGCTTCGGCTCTTTCGAGGTAAAGGCCCGCGCCGCCCGCACCGGCCGCAATCCCCACACCAAGGAGGAAATTCAGATCCCCGCCTCCAAGGTTCCCGTCTTTAAGGCCGGCAAGGCGCTGAAGGACACTGTTGCGCAATAACCATAAACTCACAATAAGGCAGGGCAGCTGACGCCCTGCCTTTTTCCTTGGAGGTATGAAATGCGACTGGATAAATGGTTGAAGGTCTCCCGCCTCATCAAGCGCCGCACCGTAGCCAATGAGGCCTGTGACGCCGGACGGGTGACTGCCAACGGCCGACCGGTAAAGGCGGCCTACGACGTAAAAATTGGCGACGTATTAGAACTGAAGTTTGGCGAAAAACTGATCCGGGTAGAGGTGCTGTCCACCGCCGACATCGTGGGCAAAGCCAATGCAGAGGCCATGTACAAACAGCTGTGAGTACGCAGAAAGGCGACGGACTAACATGGTCCGCCGCCTTTTTCTGTACATTTAGGCGCGGATATGTTATCATATCGTTGCGGAGATAAAAACACAGTCCCCGTCGGGTAGTCGAGGGCGTACGGCACAGGCGCCGTATCAGTAACCTGCCTCCTTGGTTGTCCCTTCTCTGCATGGTGTGTCTACATAAAGGAGGAACAAGCCATGCGGATCAGCGTGTCATCCACCCTGACCTTATTCCATGATGGGCAATTTTGGGTGGGTATCATCGAGCATGTTGAAGACGGGCGTCTTGGAGCTTCTCGCATTGTGTTTGGAGCAGAGCCTTCAAATGAAGAGGTTTTGCATTTTGTGATTGAAAAATGGCAAACCCTCGCGTTTGGCGGTGTACAGCTTTCTGCTGCCAAGCCTTTGGCAGCAAACCCAAAACGCCGTCAGCGCGAGGCAGCACGGACTGCTCAGCGGGCGCCCATGAGCACGAAAGCGCAGGCAGCCCTGGCTGAGCAGCGAGAAGAGCTCAGGCAAGAATCGTTGCGGAAGCGAAAAGAGCGCTATGCCAGCGAAAAGAAAGCTCGTTTCGAACAGCGTGCCAAATCGCGCAAGGAGAAGAGGCGCGGCCATTAGTCCGTGAAGCGAGGGAATGCGAGATAGAGAGAGGTCTGTGTTGCGAGTACGTAGGTGCTGCGGTGGGGGCTTTTGCATACTTAGGAGACGTCTGAGAGGCCTCGGATGCATCGCCAGATGCAGACGGGGTCTCGAATTGTCTCCGTGTATGCAAAAGCCCCTAGCTGTGGTATCCATACGCCTAGTAACAAAACCAAGGGATACTCCCTAGATAACGTGTTACTTCAGCTACAATTCAAACTACACGTAATAGCCATCACACTCTTCGTAGAGAAGATGAGCCAACCTCATCAGCTGGCAAGAATATGCACTTAAGGGGCGTGTAGTATGAGGCAATCAGCGCGCAATGGATCATGGTATAAGAACTTACTAGTTGTGATATTAAGTATCACAATGATACTAGCAAATTCAAATATACAAGCATATGCCCAAGTGCTGGCTCCAGAGAGTCCCCAGAATTCAGAGATAGCGCTAGAGGAAACGCAACCTGTAGGGCCATCGGAAGATGCATCTACAAACATAGAAGTGAAATCGGTGGATTCCGAGAAAACAGACGCTGCCGCAAAAATGGAAGGTTCCACGAAGCTGGAGGACGATCTGGCATTCGAGCCGGAGCAACCCGCCGATTCGTCTCGTGATAAAGAGGCGCAGCTGGACGCAGGACAGCTGAGGGAAAAGCTGGAATCCCAGGATACCCAGCTCAAGCAGGCTTCCGTCGCAGACGGTTCGCGGCAGGCAGCCGGCCCCTTCGAGGTGACCGGCGGCGTCGCGGGCACAGATTATAGCTATAGCGGCACGGTTCTCACGGTTCTGACCTCTACACCCCTCACCCTCTCGACCCCCGCTCCCACAAGCTCCACCATTCAGATCAATCCCGGCGTTCACAGTGAGATCACCTTGGCGGGAGTGCGCATCCAGAACGCTTCGCTTCCTGCCATCAACCTCATCACCAACATCAACGACACGGCTACAGGCGCGCCTGCGACCGACGGCTCCCAGATCAGGAACCCCACCTCTCTCTACCTCAAGATCAAGGACGGGAGCACCAACAGCCTTACCACGGCGAGCCCCACCAACAATGCAGGCATCCGTTGTGGCGAGGGCTCCGTCCTCACCATCGATGACGAGCTGGACAACCGCCTTGCCAATGGTGGCGAGGCCAAGGTCGAAGGAGAGAAGGTCGTCGAGCCAGCGGTGCTCGTGGGTGGCAAGGAGATTGCCGCCGGCACCGCTTCTACCGAGCTCGACAGCCCAAATCCCGGTACCCTCTCCATTGTGGGCGGCGGCTATGCCCCAGGTATAGGGGGAAGCCCCGCTGAGAACGGCGGCACCATGACGTTCAACGGCGGCAACCTCGACGTGCGTACCTATGGCTGGGACTCTTCCGGCGAAGGGGCTGCGAGTTACTCGGCAGGCATCGGCGCCGCGGGATCTGCAGACGGCACCGCTACCGTCATGACCTTCAATGGCGGTACCATCCACGCCTATGGCGGCCTCCACGGCGCCGGCATTGGTGCGGGTCATAGCGGCCACGACGGTTTTGTGGGGGACCGCCAGCCCAACGCCATCCCCAGCCGCGGCACCACCCGATGCACTGGAGACAACCCCAACGTCGCCGGCAACATCACCATCAACGGCGGCTACATCTATTCTCAGGGCGGCTGGCATGGCGGCGCGTTTGGAAGCGCCTGCTGGTCCTCCAACAAGGGCAAGACCATCAAAGTGACCGGAGGCACTCTCATCCCTGTTCCCGGCAGCGGCGGAGGCGGCGCCCACACCGGCGACTATAGCGTCTTCCCCGAGATCGGCGGTTCCAAGGGCTATGTGGAGATCACCGGCGGTTCGGTGCGCTGCTCGGACCCCGCCACCCGCTTCCAGGGCATCGGTTCCACGGCCTGGGGAAACAGCAACTACCTTGAGCCTGGCTACAACACGGGCAACCCCAACGATCCCAACAAGGTCTTCATGGTGACCATCGACCTGTCCTCTGAGATCAAGGGCAACGGGGCCGCCGGCAACAACCTCATTTGGGACTGGGAGCTGCTGGTGGCCAACGAGCCCTACAACTACGGCGCCCCTCAGCAGTTCGACAACGGCAAGCTCTACCTGTGGCTGCCTAAATCTGCCACCCAGGAGCAGGTGACGGTGAACCTCTCCTACATCGACGATGAGGGCAAAGTCCAAAAGATCAACCCGCTGTTCCGCAACCCTGGGCAGGTGGACACCCTCAAGCGCTACATCGACTTCGAGCTGCCCAAGACCTATACGGATCACCTTTCTAAATACTATGACGGACTGCCCTTCGAGGCCTACGACCTAGGGGGTACCGACGAGAACGGCAACCCCAATGCCATCACCACCAAAGAAGACATGCCCAAGACACTCAACGACCCTCGTGCGGTGGATTGGCGCTATCAGCGCTTCACCGAGCGAGGCGGCCAGCCTCTGGGCCCCGAGGTCTCTGATAACAACCAGATGCCCTCCGACGTGGGTGTCATGCGCTTTGTGATGACCTCCACCCAGTACTCCAACAACCCGGCTCCGGAGTACAAGGACTTCCGCGAGAACTATTGGGGCCACCGGGCTTACGGCTGGTGCGACATCTCGCCGGTGCCTTCCTCCATCAAGCTGGTGGACGCTACCTGGGTGGAGGACAGCCAAAAGGGCGATATCGCCCACGACTCCCGCAAGGCCCTGCAGGTCACCTGCGAGATCGAGGGCGGCGTCTTTGAGGACGGCACCCACACCGCCGACACCTGCAAGGCTCCCCACGGCCGCATCCAGCTCTTCATCGACGACGAGCCCCAAGGCGACCCTATCCCCATCCTCTTCCAAGACACCGAGGTCGAGGTTGCCGAGAAGACCGCCCTCAAGCGCGCCAGCGCTGCCAAGGCCGGCACCAAAGTCTTGATGCCCAAGAATGCCACCGAGGTGCCCAACGGAAAGGGCGGCTCTACTACGGTCTTCAACTACGTCTTCACGCCGGCTGACTCCGACTATCTGGTGCCCAAGGCCACCGGCGACAACAAGCACGAGGTCTCGGTGCAATTCCTACGACCAGACGCCGACTATCAAGGCCCTGCCAACTACCTGGAGAGCACCAACCCTGCAGAAAACGACAGCGTGCCCAGCGCTGAGGTGCACATAGACCCGGTGGATCCCAAGCCCCAGGTGACCGCTGACAGTCTGCCCGACGGCGGCAGCTTCACCCCAGTGGAGGGCGTCAACGATCCCGAGGCCATCAGCGGCCACGGATCTCTGCACCTCATCTACCATGCCAACAACGATGACGGCAGCCCCGCTGGCGAGGCAGTGCTCAAGGTCAAGTCGCCCAGCTCAGGCGCCTTCACCCTCACCGACAGCAATGGCGGCATCGTGCGCGCCTACCTGCGCGCAGATGACAGCGGCAACCCTATCCAAAACGCCGACGGCACCTACGACCTCATCGTGGACCCCGAGGCTGTGGGTCAAACCGAGCTGCACCTTACCCAAGAGGCCAACGGCGCCTATCTGCCCAGCCACTTTGTCTACGACATCACCGTGGACCCCGCTCCAGACATCCCTCCTGCGCCCAAACTGGACAAGCAGGTGGTGAACCTCACCCATCCTGACGGCCCCACCCAGCCGGGCGACCTGCTGGCCTACCAGGTCATGGCCTCCAACGAGCGCGAGGGATCGGTCTGGGAGGACGCCCTGGTCACCGACCAGCTGCCCGCCTGCCTCACCCTCGCTGCCGACAAACCCGTCCACCTCACCAACAACAACACCTTGGCTCCCTTCTCAGGCGAGCTCACCCAGGTGGCAGCCGCAGCCGATGCTCCTGCCTCCGGCCAGTACAGCGTTGCCACCGCAGCCAACGGCCAGCAGACGCTCAAGTTCTTTATGGGAGACATCATCGCCTCCACAGAACAGACGCCCCAGAGCGCCACGGTGGCCTTTATCTGTCGAGTGAACGACGATGCCCCAGGCCAAGTGCTGGACAACATCGCCACCTCGCCCGAAGCTCCCGCTTCCCCTGAGTCGCCTAACACTCCCATTGCCGGTCCGGCTACACCCTCTGGCAAGCCCGGCGAGAAGGTCTCACCGGCCGACCCCAAAAAGGACGATCTCGCTCTGGCAAAGAGTTTCAAGAACCTCACCCATCCTGACGCTACCGGCGTGCAGGTGGGCGACAAGGTGGCCTATAGCTGCACCTTTACCAACAACGGCGCAGCCAACTCCAGCCTGCTCTTTGCTGCCGTCTCCGATCCGCTGCCCTCCGGCCTCACCTTCATCCCCGGCACCCTCCAGCTTACCGATGCCGCCGGCGCCACCCACCAAGTCCCCGACAGCGCCTACCACGCCGATTCCCATACCATCGCTCTAAGCCTTGGCAGCCTTCCCGGCGGCACCAGCGCCACGCTCACCTTCCAGTGCCAGGTGAACCCCGAGGCACTGGAGCAGCCCCTGGCCAATCAGGCTTACGGTACCGGCACGCTGCCCTCAGACCTTCCTGCCGAGAAGCCCGACCCCTCAAACCCGGACGACCCCTCTGACCCCGACGACCCAACCAACCCCACAGACCCGGATGACCCATCCAGTCCCTCAGACCCCACGAAGCCGCAGGTGCCTGAAGAGCCTGGCCTTCCGGTGGACCCAGCTCTCTTCGACGAGCCGCTGGCCTCCAGCGCTCCCGTGGAGCCCGACTCTGTGATCCCGGCCGATGCCACTTCCAAGGATATGGCAATCACCAAAGAGGCTGCCAACCTCTCCCATACCGACGCCACCTACGAGGGGGATATCATCCGCTACACCCTCACAGCCAAGGCGTTGACGCCCGGTGCTGGTTGGATGGAGGTGGTCCTTCGCGATCAGCTGCCCCAAGGTCTCGATTATGTGGCAGGATCTGCGCACTTGCGCGATCAGGGCGGCACTCTCTATGCTCCCACCGATGCCATCTTTGATCCAGCCACCCGTACCCTGGCGGTGTACGGCGGACATCTCTGGGGCGGCCACGACCTGGAACTCACTTTTGAGGCCCGAGTCAATCACGAGGGTGTAGGCGCCGACATTGGCAACGTCGCCTATCTAGGTGGCCATAAACCGTCTCAATGGAAGGAAAACCAACCTTCTGATGGTGACGATCCCGATAAGCCCAACAACCCCAACAGCCGCGGGCCCAAGCCTGGCGACCCGGCTTCCGGCAGCGAGCTTTGGGACGAGTTCGCCAGCTCCAACCTTGTGATACAGAGCTCGGTCGCCTATCCGGTGGGCGCCGATGTGACCCAGGGCGGCGCCGTGCTTCCCGCACCGGATGGCAAGACGGTGGCCCCTGCAGGTAAAGTCGCCATCCCCAAGACCGGTGACGAGTCCCTGCTGCCCGGCATCATCGGGCTTGCAGTGGCAGCGCTTCTCGGCAGCGGAGTGGTGCTGCAGCGTAGGCGCAGCTAGAAGCCCGCGCTTAGAGCACTTGCAGAGCCTCTCGTCTTATAGCGAGAGGCTCTTTTTTGGCACTCCAAAGGGCAGCGCTGTTTTTACGGAGTCATGTTTGTGATGCGGTAGCTGGGGCTTAGGCAGATTTTATTGATGGGACGAAATCTGCCGCTCGATTGTCTCCGTGTATGCAAAAGCCCCCGAAGAAGCATGAAGCCCAACGTAGCGCTAGTCCAGCTCTTCTCGGTATGGAATGGACACCTGGGCGCCAAGTCGAGTGACCGTCAGGGCAGAGGCTCGGGTGGCAAACGCGAGGGCATCAAAGAATGACGCGCCTTCCAGTCGAGCTGCCGCCAGCGCTCCCAAGAAGGTGTCGCCGGCCGCAGTGGTGTCTACTGCCTCGACAGGAAGCGCCTCGACAAGCCGAGCAGAGAGTTCCAGTGGCGCAGTTGGGCGCAGGTTAGAGGAGAGAAGCCAATCGTCGGAAGCTGGAGTGCTTCCATAGGCGCCACGCTCGCCCAGCGTGATCGCCACCTGGCGCACTCCCGCCTCATGAAGCTTTGCGGCAGCGGCCTCGCAGTCCACCAGCGAGATAGGCAGGATGCCGCAGACGATCTCGCACTCCGTCTCATTAAGGCACACCAGGTCGCAGCAGGAGAGAAGATCGGCGTCCATGGGCGCTGCGGGCGCGGGGTTCACCAGGGTGTAAAGCCCCAGTTCATGCCCGGTGCAAATAAATGTGCGGACTGCCTCAGGGGCGCATTCAAACTGAGTGAGCGCCATATCGCCCGACTCTGCCATCGACTCCAACGCTTCGCGCACGAAGTCTGGCCCAAAGCCGCCATTGGCGCCGGGGTTAAGGATGATGCGGTTCTCGGCATCGCAGCGAACAATGATGGCCGTGCCTGTGGGAAGCGTGCTGTGACCCAAGTGGCGGGTATCTATGGAATCGGCTTCCAGCATGGCGCGCAGCTCACGGCCAAAGGCATCGTCGCCCACCTCGCCTATGAAGCTCACTGGAGCTCCAAGTCGCGAGGCGGCCACTGCTTGGTTGGCTCCCTTGCCGCCGGGAGTGGTCATAAAGTTCGAACCAGTGAGGGTTTCTCCTGCCTGAGGCATCCTGTCCACCTGGATGCTCAGGTCCATGTTCATACTGCCACATACGACGAGCTTTGCCATAGCCACTCCTTCGTGCCGGTCGCCTTTGCCTTCACTCTAACCCAGGTGGCGGCGCGGAGGGTTTCTCGGCAGCAGGGCAGGAGGACAAACAGGGAGGCGCCCGCGCATGACGGGCGCCTGTACAGACGAGAGCGCAGGCAGAATAAGGCGCCGCTTAGAACGACAGCGACGTTCAGAAAGCGAGTGATGCTTAGAGAGAGCCCCGCAGCTCAGAGAGAGCGACCCGTGAGGCCTTGTGCTTGCTAAGGCGACATCTAAAAAACGCCCCCACTGAATCATTAGATGCAGTGGGGGCGTTCGAACTTTCTCCATGTATGCGCAAGGCCTATAGAGACAAAACCTTAGAGAAACGTTACTCCTCGCCAGTGACGTCCTCGGTGACCTCGGCGTATTGGTGGCCGTTCTCATCGGTGCCAACGGTGATGTGCTCCTGGAGGATCTCGTCCTCGGCGCCCTCGATGGCCTTGCCAACCTCAGGATCGTTGTACTTGTCCTCGATGTTGTAGTTGGGCTTGATGGAGGCCTCCATGGAGTGGGTCTCGTCCTCGAGCTTGCCCTCGGCGATAACGTCGTCAACCAGCGTCTGCTCGGCCTTCTTTGCGTCCATATGCTCAGACATTGGAGTCCCCTTTCTGTGCCGGGCGCCTTAAGGCGTCGGATCGAATTGTCTGCGTCTAAGGTGTGCCCAACCAAGCGATTCCTAGTCCTTGCAACTTCTGACCCCACTGTTTGCGCAAACCCCTCTGGTTTCTTGCTGCCGAGAAACCCCTGCCCCTCAACCTGCAGCTCTTGTTGGGTATAGACCTCTGCGCGCAAAGATCAACAGGGGCGATTTAATGACATCACAGAACACATCCCACAACGCCGCCGCGCCTACCGAGTACGCGGGACAGACGCAATCCACCACACACGCCGCATCAGGGCAGTCAAGCTCCCCTTCGCAACCTGCCGCACAGCCCATGACATTGGAGCAAAAGATTCAACATCGCAACCAGGTGATCACTCGCACGGGCACTGTGGGCATAATCGCTAACGTAGGGTTGGCTTTGGCAAAGGCGGTCATTGGCCTCATCGCCAACTCGCTGCCTATCGTGTTGGACGCAGTGAACAGTGCTACTGACGCCCTCTCCTCCATCGTCACCATCATCGGCGTGAAGCTGGCGGGCAAGCCTGCCGATAAGGAACATCCCATGGGCTATGGGCGCGTGGAGTACTTGTCGGCATTGCTGGTGGCCACGGCAGTCTTTGCCACCGGCATCATCACCATGCGCGACTCCATCCTCAAGGTGATTCACCCGGAGCTGGCCCATTACGACCTGGTGGCCGTCATTGTCATCGTGCTCTCCATCGCCATGAAGATCTGGCTGGGGCTCTATACCCGCAAGCGCGGCAAGGAGACCCAATCGGAGGCCCTCGACGCCTCGGGCATCGACGCGCTCTTCGATGCGGTGGTCACCGGCGCCACCTTGGTGGGCATGTTCATCACCATGATCTGGCACATCACGTTGGACGGATGGATCTCAGCGTTCATCTCGGCTGTGGTCATCAAATCCGGTTGGGATATGTTGGCAAATATCATCAACGAGATCCTGGGCGAGCGTATCGACCCCACGCTGGCCAAGGAAGTGCGCCAGGAGGTGGAGTCCTTCAAGCCTGTCATTGGCGCCCATGACCTCTACCTCGACTCTTATGGTCCCAACTCCATGATTGGCTCCATTCACCTGGAGGTGCCGGCCCAGCTTACGGCGCAGGAGATAGACAAGCTTTCCCGAGCCATCTCCAAAGAGGTCTTTGACAAGCACCACATCATCCTGACCTGCGGCATCTACGGCGCCGATCCCAACGATCCGCAGTGGCGCGCCTTCAACCAGTCCATCCACGACGAGGTCATGCGCCATCCAGGCGCCCTGTCCATGCATGCGCTCTACGTCGACCATGCAAAGAGGCATGTGACCCTTGATGTGGTGCGCGATTTTGGCGTCACCAACGTGGAGGAGTTTCGCCAGCAGATCATCGACGACCTCACCCGACTTCATCCCCAATACACCTACACTGTCCACGTAGACGTAGACTACGCCGAGTAACGCTTTTCTTGCCTTCAGGAGGACTCCCTATGGCTACCTATAAGGCCAAGCAAATGATCGTGATGCGCCGCGACCTCAAGATGCGCAAGGGAAAGATCGCCGCTCAGGCAGGGCATGCCTGCGTGGATGCCACTCTTAAGGCGCTGGCTGCTCACGCTGCCAATGGCCGCGGCGTGGCGTTGGAGGAAGACGGCGAACCTCGCTTTGCTCCCAATGACGAATCTCCTTTGGCCGCCTGGTTTGGCGCCGGCGTGGCCAAGGTGTGCGTCTACGTAGATGGGGAAGATGCCCTGCTAGACATTGCCCAGCAGGCCATGGACCAGGGTTTTTTGGTCTCGTTGGTGCGCGACGCCGGCATCACCGAGTTCCACGGCGAACCCACTTACACCTGCCTGGCCCTAGAGCCCCTCTTCCCCGAGCAGGTAGACCCCCTCACCGGCGACCTGCCCCTCTACTAGCTCTCGCCCGCGTCCATGCTGCGCCTTGTCATCTCCCCCGCAAAAAAGATGGTCGCCGAGGACTCGTTGCCCTCAGTCACCACCCCGCGCTTCGCCTCCGATGCCCAAGCGCTTACTTCGCTGTTGCGCTCCCTTCCTGCCGAGAAACTCCAGCGCCTCTGGCGCACCTCTGACGCGCTTACGGCCCGCTGCCTCGCAACCCTAGAGGCCTGGGAACCCGCGGGGCCCGCATCGCCTCCCGCGCTCCTGGCCTATCAAGGCATCCAGTACGCCCGTATGGCGCCGGCAGTGATGACTCAACGGCAGCTAGACTACCTTCAGGATCACCTGAGGATCCTCTCAGGACTCTACGGCCTGTTGCGCCCCTTTGACGGAGTCTGTCCTTATCGGCTGGAAATGGGCGCCAAGTTCTCTGAGCCCCTGTGCGTCGTCGGGCAGGGAGCGCCCGTGTGCAATCTTTATCAGTACTGGGGCGACCGACTGGCTTGGGCGTTGGTGCAAGAAGGCACAGACGTGCTGGTCAACGTGGCTTCCGAGGAGTACGCCAAGGCGGCATGCAGCGGTTCTGGCACGTCTGAACTGCTTGCGGACGCCGGTGTCCAGGTGGTCACTTGCCTCTTTGGCACCGAGAAGGGCGGCCGCTGGCTGCAGCGCGCCACTGCGGCCAAGGAAACTCGCGGGACGTTTGTGCGCTGGTGCGCCGAGCATGAGGTGTGCGAGGTAGGGGAGCTTTCCGGTTTTGAGGAAGCCGGCTATCGACTGGATGAGGAACGCTCACAGGCGGGTAGTCATCGACTGGTGTTCTCGCGCTTGCCGCAAGAATGATTGCATATATAGTGAGCGCGACTTTACTGGCGGCCTATGCTGGTTCTGGCGATGTGTCCCGTTAGACCCTGTGGGCGCGATGGAGCACTATATAGCCGGCGATGCCTGCCGCCGAGAGCGCAAGAAGGCTGCAAAAGAGACCTCGGTAGCCCAGGACGGGCACCACGAACCCAAAGGTGATGGGGGAGATGCCGCAGGCGAGGTCGGTCATCATGTAGAAGGTGGCGTTGGCCACGGTGTAGCGCGACCTGCCTAGGTACTGGGTGGAAAGGGCCAGGCCGGTGGGTTGGATGGCGCCCAGGCCATAGCGGATAAGAGCCGCCGCTGCCAGCAGCTCGATGCCGTTGGTAGAGAGCCCCATCAAAAAGATGCCGGCGCCCAAAGCGATGAAGCCGGGGACGATGAGCAGCGTGGGCCTTCGGCGCTCTCTTGAGGGGTGAGGGGGCTGGCAAGGATCACTGCGAGGAAGGCGGCCGCCGCAAAAGCGTGCCGCCAAACAGCCGATAGTGAAGATGCCTGTGGCGATGGAGACGCAGGAGATGTCGCAGCCATAGCGGCTATGTGGCCCTGGTCCCCGCCGACCACCCCTACGCCCGCCGAGCCTCCCTCGCCATTGAGGAGTTCGACCGCGAGCCTATGGTGCAGATCAATCCTCGGCGCGGCACCAACACCGACGCCCTCCTTGCCGAGAAAGACGTCCATCCCGACGTGCGCTTTTATACCTCTGATTTCACTACCGCCAAGGCCATGGTGGGGGCGGGATTGGGCATCTGCCTCACTATCGACCTGGTGGGCTCTGTAGCAGGGACAGGCGCGGCGGTGGTTCCCATCTGTGGCGTGGACCCCTTTGTCTTTGGCATCGCCCACAGGGGCTGGGAGACGCTCTCTGCCCCGGCCATCGCCTTAGTGCGCGAGCTCGAGGCCCATAGGGCGCCCGAGCTCGCCTAAGTAGTACGGAGCAGCGGCGCGGTGAGCCGCGGCCGGATTTTAGAGGCAGGCCTTGTGCTACTGGCAGGCCTTGTAGATCTTTACGATGTCTTGGGGCGTGAGGTCCACGAACCCGGCGATGGCCGGGTTCTTGTGGCAGGCCTTCTCGGCCATTTGCTCGAAGTGCTCGTCATCTATATCGATGGCAGTGAGAGTGGGTGCCAGCTTGAGGTCGTTCACAAAGAAGCTCTGGAGGGCGTCGATGCCGGCGTTGGCGCGCTCCAGGTCGCTCAGGGCAGGATCGGTGATGCCAAAGACGTTCTGGGCGAACTGCACCAGTTTGGGCAGCGTGCCGTCTGGGTCTTTGGCCAGCACGAAGCGCATCCAGGCAGGAGTGAGGATGGCCAGGCCCAAGCCATGGGTGATGTCGTAGAACGCCGAGAGCTCATGCTCCATGGGGTGCACGCTCCAAGCTTGGGTCTTGCCGCCGTCGGCAAAGCCATTGATGGCCCAGCTGCTGGCCCACATGAGGTTGGCGCGGGCCTCCCCGTTGGCGGGATCCGCCATGGCGATGGGTGCGAACTTGATGACGGTGCGCAGCAGGCCCTCCATGAAGGTGTCCAGGAAGTAGAGGTCCTTGTCCTGGGAGAAGTAGGTCTCGCAGGTGTGGCTGATGATGTCTGCCGAGCCGGCCGCCGTCTGGAACGGTGGCACCGTATAGGTGTTCTGAGGATCTAAGAAGCTGGCTTTTGGCAGCAGGCACGCTGCGCCGCGGCCTTCCTTCTGATGGGTCTCAGGATTGGAGATCACGCCGCCCGAGTCCATCTCAGAGCCCGTGGCCGCAAGGGTAAGCACGGTGACCAGCGGAAGCGCGTCGTCGATGGGCGTGGTTTTATCGGCAAACCAGTCCCAGGGGTCGCGATCGGCCTTGGCGCCCGCGCAGATGAACTTGGAGCAATCGATGGTGGAGCCGCCGCCTACGGCCAGCACTACGTCGACATTGCCTTCCTTGCACATCTGGGCGCCCCTGCGCACCGAGGCGATGCGCGGATTGGGCTCGATGCCGCCCAGCTCGATCACCGAGAGTCCTTGCGCCTGCAGCAGCCCCATAATGCGGTCATAGAGGCCGGTGCGCTTGATGGAGCCGCCGCCGTAGGTGAGAAGCACGCAGGATCCGTAGGAGGCCACTACCTCGCCCAACTTGTCAAACTGATCGTCACCAAAGTAAATAGTGGTAGGGATGGAGTAGACAAACCCGTTCAATGGAGCTCCTCTCTTCGAGGCGAATCCGCGCGCTTTGGCCTCGCCTCTCCCAGTTGGCCGCGCCAACCATTGGCTATAAGGTTGCTAGTAGTGTAACCCGCAACGACCGCGCTCCCCCAAATGGGCGCGTTATGGTAGGGCGGTCGATTTAGGATGCAGCGTCCGCAGGAGGTGGCAGTCATGTGCGGCAGGTTTGTACCCTTGACGCTCAGGCAAGTGATGGCGGTGCTCCAAAGCCTGGCTCGCGGCCGAGCCACCGGCGACTATAGCGACGTTCCTCTGGGTGGCCTCTGGAACGTTGCCGAGAAGGACGCCTTTCCCGGCGCCCAAGCTCAGTTGATTTTGCCCTACGCGCTGGCCGAGCGCGCATCGCTGGTTGATCCGGCCTTGCAAGTCTCCGCCGATCCGCTGACGCCGGGGGCGATGGATCCAGAGGCGCGGCCTGCGGCGCCCCCTGGCGGCCCTGCGCCGGACGCCATGGGCCCCGACGAGCTTACTGCTGCGCCTATGAGCTGGGGTTTCTCGGTACCTTGGAAAGCCAGGGGCACCGTGTTCAACACGCGCATCGAGACGGCGCTGGGGGACCTGCAGCAGGGCTACGGCTTTTGGAAAGATCCCATCGAACATGGACGATGCGTAGTACCTTGCCGCCGCTTCTTCGAGGCCAGCGACATCGAGACGGTCACCAGCAAGCGCTCGGGCAAGCAGATCAAACGCATCTATAGCTTTAGCTCGCCCGATGCCCAGGTCACATTGCTGGGCGCGGTCTCTGATGGCCAGGTGTTCTCCATTGTCACCACCGAGCCCAACGCTACCATGGCGCCCATCCACCGCCGTATGCCACTGGTGCTCGAGCCCGAGGAAGTGGCCATTTGGCTGGGCCCCCATTTTGCGAGCTTGGCCAACCGCAGCGCCACTCCGCTCTCGTCTGAGCCCGAGGATCCCGGCCAGGCCACGCTGTTCTAGCCGGCAGCGAGCGCGCTGGCAGGATGGGCGCTGGACGATGGTACGCCTTGGCTCGCTGGTATGGCTGGGCGCGGGTTGGCCGTTGGCACGAGGTGCGGTTAGGCGATGGCAAAGCTGGCAGAAAGGTGCACTAAACGATGGATTTGGGCGAAATCCATCGTTTAGGAGGCGCTCGTGCCAAGATTGCCATCGTTTGATGCCGAGAAACCCCACCATCTCAATGGGCGCCCATTCTGTTGCCGCACGAAAAAGGCCCCGGCATCGCAAAGATGCCGGGGCCCTAGCTATTAGGAGCTCGAGAGAAACGGGGCACTTTGTGCAGCAGCTTGGGTGCAGGCGGCTGGGTTGCCAGCCGCACCGGCTGCGGCGGTCTGATTGCAGGCGGCCGCGGCCGCAGGGATCGCTATTCAGCTTGCAGCGTTAGGCCACAAGCCCGCTGTTAGTTGTTGGCCACAAAGTAGCGCACCATGGGAGCGTAGCGCTTCTCGATGTCCTGGTGCACAGACAGGAAGGTGTCCTTGCCCGCAGGAGTGGTGGCAAAGCGGAAGGTGTCCCACTTGCCGTCCTTAAGGACGCGCTCCAGGTTGCGGCGGGCCTCACGGTTGAAGAGCTTGTCCAGCAAGCCGGCGCCCAGCACAAAGGTGAGCAGCGCGGCGACGTCGCGAGTCATCTCGCCCTTGCCGTCCAGAGCCTTCTCGATGGTGTCCACCATCTGCTTGCGGGCAGTGGGGGCGGGCACAAAGACGACCTGGTTCTTGGCAGCCTTGATGAGGCCCTCGTCGCGCAGGGGATCGGCGACAGCGGCCAGGAAGGAAGCGGCGCCGTCACCCTTGCCAGAGAAGTGCTCGATGAACTTCTGCACGTTCACCACGCGGCGCTCTTCTACATAGGTGTAGCAGGTCAGCAGGTCTGCCTGCTTCTTGGTGGGCTCTGCGGAGGGACGAAGCTCGGTGCCGTCCTCGCTCAAGTGCAGATAGCCGTCGCTCACCAGCTCATACATGGCTACCACGGGCAGGGTGGCGGCAGCCTCCTTGGAGGCGAAGGCGCCCTTGTCGTCCAAGGCGCAGAGCAAATACTGTTGAGTCAAAGATACGTTCATAAGAGATCTCCCTCAAAAGAAGCGTGCCAACCAAAATGGCGGCCTGAGCTTTGAGCCAAGGCAGGCCCAAAGGTTTTCAGTGGCGATATGTACCCACTTGGCGTGCAGAATTTGTGTCCATGCACATGCAGCAGGTGCAGCACGGGCGCTAGGCGGCCTTCCGCCTGCGCCGATGCGCCGCCTCGCGGCGAAGCGGCGCGCGGTGGCGCAAGCCTACCGGCGATAAGGGCGGTCGTCGCGCATCAGGCGAGGCCCAAAGAAGCCCATGAGGCCCAGGCCAACCGAGAAGAGCAGCCCAAAGAAGCCGATCTTCAAGATGAAGGCGATGGACGCCATGGCCAGGTAGGCCTCGGTGTAGAAGTCGCCGCGGAACACGATGGAGGCGTCCGGGGTGCCCTGAGTGAGCATTACGATGCCCAGAGCCAGGGCGAAGACGCCGCCAAAGAAGCCCAGCCAGTCATAGACCTTGCGGGCGCGGCGGTGTCCCAGGTGCGACAGCTCGCGGTCGATGCGTGCCTGCTCGGCCTCGCTGGCGGAGGCAGGAACCCCAGGCTTAGGCGCATCAGGCTTGGGTGCGCCAGGCGCGGGCGCATCCTTGGGTGCCGGGGCGCCTGCAGGTTGGGAGGGGGCGGGCTTCTCGGCAGCAGGGGCATCGGGGTTCCCAGAAGGGGGAACTGGGCCGTCAAACTGCTTGGCCTCAGGGCTCTCGGGCTCGATGTAGTTGGGGTAGACGGACTCATCGTCATCATCCATGGTCTCTTTGACCTGAGGCTCGCGGGGGATGGCGGGGATGAAGCCGGGGTCGTGCACGGTGCCATCGCTATCTTTGTAGGGTGCTACCTCGGCCTCTGTGACCGGGGAGCAAAGGGTGCCATTGGAGTCCTGGGTGCCGGACTCAGGGGTCGGCGTATCAGTGGCCATGGAAAATCTCCCATCGACGAATGTTCATTGTTTGAGTGATACCCTAATCACTCTCGCTTCTAGACCCTCGGAAGACGACTCGTCTGGATTAGCACACCATCGACTGGCGCGGCCGGGGCATAGAGGTGGGATGGCGCAAGATATGCTGGGCATGGCGCGGGGTTGCTCTGCAGCTGCTGTGCGCAGACTGGCGCCGCGAGGAAAACCTTGGAGGGGCACTTATGGATCCCGTGCGGCTGTTTGGGTCGGTGGTAGAGCGTGCTGCCCGTCGCTCTCCGGTGCGCGCACGCACACTTTTGACCTGCGCTTATAGTGCGGTTGCTCTCAAAGGGCGCTTGACTTATCCCGGCGGCACGATCGCTGCCCAAGACCGCTGCAACGGCGCGGTGGCTTCGATGATCGTGGATGGCATGCGCCATCCCGAGCGGGCCTGTGTAGTAAACATCTTCATGCCCTGCGAACTGCTCTATGCCCTGGGGGTCACCCCCATGTTTCCCGAGGGCATCTCGGTTTATGTGGCCTGCACCTCCTGCGCAGAGGTCTTTTGCGAGTCGGCGGAGTCCTCAGGCGTCCCTGAGAGTTTTTGCAGCTATCACAAGCTCATGCTAGGCATGGAGTCCACCGGCGTGCTGCCCGCCCCTGCCTTCATCGCCAACACTACCCTGGCCTGCGACGCCAATCAGGTGAGCTTCCGCTCCTTCGCCGCCCATGCCGCCTCGCCCCACTTCACGCTGGACGTGCCTCAGGAGTTCACGCAGCAAAACATCGACTATATCGCCTCTCAGCTGCGCCAGCTGGCTCACCAGCTCGAAGAGACCTTCCATGCCAAGCTCGACCTGGGCAAGCTTCAGGAGATCTGCGAACGCTCGCAGCGCACGCTGGCCAAAGCCAAGCTCTTCGCCTCTCGCCGAGCCTCCTCCACCCTGCCCATGACCCTCACCTCCGAGCTTTGCCTTTTGGTGTGCACCCACGTGCTGCTGGGCACCCAGGCTGCCGAAACTTATCTAGACGATCTTCTGGCTGCACAAGCCTTGTCGCCGAGAAGCCCTGCCGCCGCCGCTGGGAACCCGGCGCCCCCTCGCATCTTTTGGATCCACACTCTGCCCAACTGGCAGCACTCCATGGGCCAGATCTTTGATGAGGCCCAGTCGGCTGAGCTGGTGGGCAACGACATGGCCTATGACGTGCTGCATCTGGCAGACCAGCTGGATCCTCGGGATCCCTTCGACTTCATGGCCCGCCGCCTGGTAGGAAACACCTCCAACGGCCCGGCTGCCCGCCGCGTAGAGGCGGCTCTTAAGATGGCTCAAGAGGCAGCAGCAGACGGCGCAGTGGTCTTTGGGCATTGGGGATGCAAGCAAACCTTGGGCATGGCCGGTCTAGCCGAGAAGGCTTTCGATGAGGCGGGTGTTCCTTTGCTGGTGCTCAACGGCGATGGTTGCGATCCTCGCAACGCCGCCGACGGCCCCATGGTCACCCGGGCGCAGGCGTTCTTGGAATCGCTGTCCCGCGAGCGAACTTAAGGCGGGCTTAGGGGTTTAGGCTGGGTATAACACACTTCAAATAGCTGAGCTTGGGCTTCTAGGAGGGGGTGTCCTTCTCGGCAACTACGGGCCCAAGCGCCTTTGAGGAGTGAATGCCATGAACATTATGGACGCCATCGCGCAGCGCCATTCGGTGAGGTCCTACGAGTCGCGGCCCATCGAGCCTGCCACAGCCGACCTGCTCAGGGAGCTTATCGGCACCGTCAACGAGGAGAGCGGGCTGGCGTTTTCACTGGTGGTGGACGATCCCTCTGTGTTCTCGAACCTGCTTGCCAGCTACGGCAAGTTCTCCGGCGTCGACAACGTCATCGTGTGCGCAGGCCCCAAAGGTGCAGGCTTGGGCGAGGCCGTGGGCTATTGGGGCGAGCAGTTGGTGCTCGAAGCGCAGATGCAAGGCCTCAATACCTGCTGGGTAGGGGCCACCTTTTCGCATAGGGCTGCGCTTCGCTATGTGGAGCCTGGGCAGGAGCTCGTATGCGTCATCGCCATTGGCTACGGCAAAGGTGAGGGCAAGACTCATCCGGTGAAGTCGGTGGAGCAGCTCTCCAGTGTAGTGGGGGAGGCCCCCAGCTGGTTCGAGCGAGGCATGTGGGCGGCGCAGCTGGCGCCTACTGCCCTTAACCGCCAGGGCTTCCGGGTGGAGTATCGCGGAGGCACCGTGCACCTTAACGTGGTCCCCAGTCCGTTTTCCAGTGTTGATGCAGGCATTGTTAAGCGTCATTTTGAGCTGGGAGCCGGCAGAGAAAATGTGGCGTGGTCCTAAAAACAACCATATTTTGTCCGTTAAAATACAGTAGGCCTGAACAGCGGTTTTTCCCTAAAGGATCTTGTTTTGTGGTCAAGATCCCTTATTATTTAAAACTAAATATTACTGAAAATAAATCTGAACGGTTGCGGAAAACCCCAGTTTGTGACACGCTACACCCACGGCAACTAGGTGCCAAAATATAGCATCTAACCTGTTAAGTATGATAACTTATTAACGACGATAGGGTGCTAGCTATGGCCTTGACTAAGGAAGACAAAGAACGGATGTTGGCGGCCTGGCTTAGGGTCACCGCGAGCGTCGCGCAGGTCCAACAGTTCCAGGAGCTTCGATATAACGAGGCGGTCATCTGCAACATTCTCATGAAGAACGAGGTAGAGAATCCTGGTCACAAGCTCACTGCCACGGATCTATGCAACGAGTCTCATATGCTCAAATCGCAGATGAACCGCACGCTCTCTTCCATGGAGGCCAAGGGCATTATCAAGCGGGAGCGCTCGGATGTGGACCGCCGCCGCGTCTTTACCACGCTGCGTCCCGGCTCCAACATCTACGAGCGCCAACATGCCAAGATCTTGGACATTGTGGGTGCTGTGGCAGAGCGCGTAGGCGAGGACGATGCCGATAAGATCGTGGCTATGCTCAATGCCATCAGCGAGGCGGCTGAGCAGGTGGCCCGCGAGTCCGACGAGTGCTAATCGCATAGATTGTCAAAGCAGAGGCGCCCGGTGTCCGGGCGCCTTTTACAAGGGTTTGAAGAGTCTTTCAAACTTTTTATGAGCTGTCTTCAAGGCCGCTTCAGTGGATGCAGTCAGCGAGAAGGGGAATACTCCCCCCGAACTATGACTGCAACCCACTGTGAGCAGGTGCCTCATGACGATTCGTCATCATCATATAAAGCATTCCCTCCGGGCGGGGAAGGGTCAAGCCTCCCAGGTCGAGGCTCAGGCTGCCATGAAGGCAGACGCCAGCCATATCCACGATCTCAAGCGGCAGCGCGACGCCTTGGAGCACCAGATCCGCGAGCTGGGCGACCAGCAGGCAAAACTGGTGCGCCAGCGCCGCAAAATCGATCGCCAGATAGGCCGTACTCGCTACGACGAAACCATGGATGCCTTCTTTGGCCCAGTGGTGGATGAGGAGGCACTGGAAGCCCAGCTCGACGCAGAGGCTCAGCCCTCAGACTCCTTGCAGGGCCACACAGCCACACAGGACGCTCAGAAAGCGGCGGCCTCCTCTGCGCCCGTAGTCACCCCCTCACAGCCCCAGAGCGCCTCTGAGACCCCCGCCAAAGCGCCGGCAGCGAAGGTGCGGGCTTCTCGGCTGCAGGGGCCTCGTCCCACTGCGGCAGAGACCGAGGCTGCGGGGGCTGGCATCCTTACCTCCAAGGGCTTGCATCTGCCCAGCTATGTGGAAGTGCTGGGGCACAACCTGTCGCGCTCCACCGCCATCTATGCTGTGCTGTGTCTGGTGGCCGCGGTCTTTTTGATCCCGCTGTTTGCCAGCGCGGCTGTGGTGGCCTTCACCGATCTTTCCTCGGGCGACCACGCTAACCTCATGCTCACGGTGTCCATCTTTGTGGCCGAGTCCGTGTGCATTCTGGCGCTTGCCGCCTTGCTGGCTATCCTTGCCTTTCGCATGTGGGAAGGGGAGACGCGCTTCAGGCTCCAGCTGTGCGAAGCCAGCCTGGCGGTGCTCACCGGCGCCATCCTGTGCCATGTGATGGTCTTTGGCATGACCTCGTTTTTGGTGATCTTCGCCCTCGATGCGGCTCTGCTTATCTCGCTGCACTCCTATTGGGATCCCGAGCTGGCGCTAGAGCGCGCCAACCGCCGCACTGAATCCGAGTCGCTGCGCGCCATGATCTTCTCCTCCGACGAGCGCACCAACACCCCAGGCAAGCGTCCGGGTACCGGCTACATCACCCTTAACTTCTTCAATCTCTTTTGGATCTTCGTCATCGCGTCTGTCATCGGCCTTGTGGTGGAGACCCTCTACTTCTACATTGGCAATCACTGGTGGATGGACCGCGCCGGCATGCTCTGGGGCCCCTTCTCGCCCATCTATGGCTTCGGCGCCTGCCTCATGACCATCGCCCTCAATCATTTTCACAACAAGCCGGTGGCGGTCATCTTTTTGGTGAGCGCCCTTATCGGCGGAGCTTTTGAGTTCTTTACCAGCTGGTTTATGCAGTACGCCTTTGGCGTGACCGCCTGGAATTACTCTGGCACCTTCTTGAACATCGACGGACGCACCAACTTCTTCTATATGTGCTGCTGGGGCGTCTTGGGGCTCATTTGGGTCAAGCTGCTGTTGCCGGTGATGCTCTACTTCATCAAGAAAATCCCCTGGGGCTGGCGCTACAGCCTCACGGCCATCTGTGCGGTGCTCATCCTCTTTGACGGGGCCGCCACCCTCACCACGCTGGACTGCTGGTACCTGCGCGAAGCCGGCGTGCCGGTGACCAACCAGGTGGAGCGCTTTTGCGCCGAGCACTACGACAACGCCTATATGCAGCACCGCTTCCAAACTATGACCATGCATGTGGACAACAGCGCCCGCACCCAAAGCTAGCAGCTGGGGCTGTTGGCCCAGCTGCGCAAAAGGATCCTGGGCCAGCGGGGCTAGCTCTGACGCCTGCGCACAATAGCCGAGATGAGCGCCCCTGCACCCAGCGCGCCAGCCGCCACCGCGCATCCCTTTTTAAGCCGAGAAGCCCGCGTCCCCAAAAGCTTGGCCACGTTTTCCCAGGCCTGCTCGCGTCCCAGGTAGCGGCGGTAGCGGCGCAGCTCCTCGGGGCTTAAGGGCTCGGTCTCGTCCATCTGGGGCGCACCTCGGCGGTTCATGGGGTTGTCTATCATGGCCGCCACCGTGTCCTGGGTCATCTGGGCCACAGTGGTCACTCGCTCCTGCATGTAGCCGCCGGCCAGCACGCCCAGCAAGTCCATGATGTAATCGCGGGTCTTGGGGTCGGCGTTTACCAGCTTCTCGGTCACGGCGGCCAAGATCGCAGGATCGCCGCTCATAAGATCAGAAAGCGTGGTCACCGGGATGGCCGCCAGCGCGTCGAAGAACGCAGTGAAGACATGCTTGCGCTCCTGATCGGTGGTCTCGCTGAGCCAGCGGTCGAAGGCCTGGTTGAGGCTTTTGGCTGCAGGCAAGAGCTCCTGAGGGCTTGCCGCTACAAACCGCGGCCCCCTCACCTGCCAGCTCATGGCCGAGTGCTGCATGATTCCCGTGGCGTCGCTCTCCACGATCTTGGCGTCTTGAGTTACCGATAAGAGCTGCCCCACCACGTCGAACACGGGGATAAAGGTGGAGATTCTTTCCTGGATGGCTGAGAGCTTCTCGGCAGCGAGAACCCCTTTGTCAAAGCCCGGGCCGTCGTTGTTCCACACGCGGGCGATGCGGTCTTGGATGGGCGTGGCACAGAGGGCGGCTCCGTAAATGGCCAGGTTGCCGCCTTTGGAGTGGCCTCCTACCATAAGGGGGCCCGAGGTGGAGGCGCAGGTGGTGTTGAGGTAGTCTACCGCAGAGCGCTGAGAGGCCACGGTGCCGTAGGTCATCTCGAAGTCTTCGCGCCAGCCTACCAAGGTGTCGTCGGTGCCGCGGAAGGTGACATAGGTAGAACCGTCATCTAGCGCGATGTGAAAGGCGCAAAACTGCTCGGCGCTTTCGGCATCCAAGTGAGAATAGAGATTTGAGAGCCGGGCGTTTCCAAAGCGTTTGCTGGCTCCTAGGCGCCCCGGCAAAAGGGCGGTGTAGGGCGAGATGACCCCGGCGGAGCCATAGATAGACTCTTTGTCGTGAAGCTGGCGATAGCGGACGTCGGCTTGGGCCATGGAGATGGCGCCGCCTTCCTCTACGCTAGGCACCACACCCTCGAGGGCGCAGTAGGCAAGCTGGGACAAGATAGCATTGTCTACCTCGTTAAAGGGCACTTCTGCCAAAGAGATGTCGCCAAACCAGTCCAGGTAGTCGAGCATGTCGGCCATAGGTGGATCCTCTCTGAGAGTTTCGCCTTTGGGGCGCGTAAGTTTTGTCCTCTCGATGTGTACCGAATGGTACCCGCTCTTTGCGTGCAGGCGATAATTACCATAGATATGGCTAATTGATGAGAGCTTTTGGGGAATCGGCGGCCTCGTTTTCGGGGCGCTGCGAAGAACTGTTCTAGGAGCGGTATGGCACTTTTGAGAAACGCATTGGCTCCCAAGCTGCTTTGCGCAGTGGCGATCGCGGCCCTTTGCGCCAGCCCATTGGCGCTGGTGGGCTGCGATGCCACGGCTGGCTCTGCAAGCTCGGGGCAGGTTTCCCAACAGACCACTGCCGGCAGGCGGTTTACCGTGCCGCAAGCCTTCTTTGGCTCCAAGGACGAGAAGAGCGCCATTTCCCAGCTGGAAAGCTATGGTGGCTCCGATGTGGAGCGTGACGGCGAGGGCAATTATCTGGTTACCATGAGTGACGGCAACTACGAGCGCTTTTGTGAAGACAGTCTGGTCTCCACCTGCAAAGTGCTCGACGCCATTCCTGGCTCCCGAGACTATCCCCAGATTGTGGCGGTGGACTACAACGACGACCTCACCCAGATCACCTTCACCTGCGCCAAAGACGATATGGGCAACCAAGGCCAAAATGCTGCGAGTCTTGCCATTTATGTGGTGGCGCTTCATCAGGTGATCGCTGGCCGGTCACTGGAGTGCAATGTGACGCTTCAGAATTCGTCAGGCAGCACCATTGCAACGTTCAGTTATCCTCAACTTGGGTGAACGGTAGTAAAACGTCCGTAAATGGGTTGCCCAATGCGCACTTACCATGGCCCTTTAGAGAGGGCTTTCGGGCGTTTTCCTGTACGGTAGCCTGCAGGCAGCTATAACAATGATGCAAAATAATTATTTTTTATAGTGTCTCTTATTACACGTTGAACGCAACCTGATACAAATAATAAAGCAGAAATTGATATATATAGAATATAAATTCAAATAGATTAGCATGTGTTTACTAAGGGTGTATTCAGGCATTATCTCGTGGAAGCAAAATAAGGGGAATTAGCGGGTATATTTGCATAATATATATTAAGCTTCATCATAGTGTTATGCACTATAGATGCTCACGAAATCGTAGACTGTGCGTCAGGGGCTATGCAACCAGTAATATTCTTAGCGACAGATGCAGCGGGAAAACGGTTTTCAAAGATATTGTTAAGTAACGATATGAAAGAAAAACTCCACAGTTTTTTAGGGGATTCATCAACAGTTAGCGCTAAATTGCCCCTGACTTTAGGATGTAGGAATTGGAACTAGCGCGCGTTCATCGATATGTTTGGCGCGTTTCAAACTGGTTAGGAATTACGTATAGACAAACGTCGCTAGTGGATGCATTATAGATACTAACTATCGTTCCATCTTTTCGTAGGCGCTGGAGGAGCCATGAAGAGCATTGATAGTGCTGCCATCTTTAAAGCTCTGGCAGATGAAAACCGCGTCGAAATCGTTCGTTGCATTGCACGCAATCCTGGTGTGACGGCGAGTTCCCTGCTCGACCGCCTAGATATCGCGCAGTCCACTCTCTCTCACCACATGAAGGTTCTTATTGGGGCGGGCATTGTCGTTGCCAAGCGCAAGGGCAAGTGGACCCACTACTCCATCAACCTTGATGCGGTGGATCGCTTGGAGCGCTGCGTCACCAGCTTGCGCACCCCGCGTTCGCTCAAAGTTCGTGCTGCCCGCCGCAGCACCGGGCAGGAAACAGAGCAAGAGCCTGCGGTCATTCGCATGGACGACGGACAAGATAGCGATGTGCGCCGCGTGGCTATGGAAGACTAACCACTGTTGCCTTTGGTACATAGTTCGGTCTATTCCAAGGTCACTGCAAGGCGTACACCTCCACATCGACGCCAAGACATCGACCTAGTGGAATATCAGTAAGCAGTTGAGGGTCCCGGGTTTTAAAACCTGGGACCCTTTTGTTGTTACTAGAAATCAATGAAGGGGACCCTTAAAGGAAGGCGTTTCTCGGCATCGCCCAAGCCTTGCGAGAAGTGCGGGAGCCTGGACGCTGGCACGGCACAGGCTCCTTGCTGTGCAAGTCCCTCGGCGTTTGCACTGTTGACCCTCAGGAGGATTCCATGCTGGAGCTTGCTCATATCTCTAAGCGCTATCCCATGGCGGAGGGCGAGGTAGTGGCCCTTAATGACGTGTCGTTGAGCTTTCGCCAGAGCGAGTTCGTGGCTGTTTTGGGCCCCTCGGGATGCGGCAAGACCACGCTGCTCAACATCATTGGCGGCCTCGACAAGTACACCTCGGGCGACCTGCGTATCGACGGCCGCTCCACTAAGGACTACTCGGACGCCGATTGGGACGCCTACCGCAACCACTCCATTGGCTTTGTGTTCCAGAGCTACAACATCATTCCTCACCAGTCAGTGCTCTCCAACGTCGAGCTGGCCCTGGTGCTCGACGGTGTTCCCAAGGCCGAGCGCACCCGCCGCGCCACCAAGGCCCTCGAGCGCGTGGGATTGGGCGATCAGCTGCATAAGAAGCCCACCATGATGAGCGGCGGCCAGATGCAGCGCGTGGCCATTGCCCGCGCCATCGTGAACGATCCGGGCATCATCTTGGCCGACGAGCCCACCGGCGCCCTGGATTCCAAGACCTCCGTGCAGATCATGGACCTGCTGGCCCAGATCGCTCAGGACCGCCTGGTGATCATGGTGACCCACAACCCAGAGCTTGCCGAGAAGTACGCCACCCGCACTGTGCGCCTCTCCGACGGGTCGGTGGTCTCTGATTCCAACCCACCCACGGCCGCAGAGCTGGCAGACGAGCCTGTCTACCAGAAGCCGCCCCACACCCACCTGCCCTTTGCGGCGGCGCTGGGGCTTTCGGCCAACAACCTGCGCACCAAGAAAGGCCGCGCCTTTTTGACGGCCTTCGCGGGCGCTATCGGCATCATTGGCATCGCGTTGATCCTGTCGCTATCCAGTGGGATGAACGACTACATCAACAAGCTCGAGACCGATGTCATGGGCAGCTATCCTCTGCAGATCGACCGTAGCTCCTTTGATATGGCCAACGTCCAGTCCTATCGCCAGGGCCGCGTAGAGGAGAACAGCCTTATGGGTGGCGAGTCAGCTGATGGCTCTGAGGCTGTCTCGGGTGACAAAGGATCTGGCAACGATGCCGGGCAACCTGCTGACCCCGGCGAGGTGACCTCCGACAACTTGGTGGGATCGATCTACCGCGATCTAGATTCCATGGTGAAGACCAATAATCTAGGGGCCTTCCGCACTTGGATCGAGGGCCATCGAGGAGAGATCGACGACGCCGTCACCGATATTGCCTACTCCTACGACGTGAATCCCCAGGTGTGGCGCAAAGACTCCCAGGGCGATCCTGTGCTGGTGAGCCCGCGCTCCCTCATTCAAGAGCAGGGCGGCTATGCCTCCATGGCGCTTTCTCAAACCAGCGGCATCTCCACCGAATGGAAGCAGCTGGTAGACAGCCCCGTTCTTCGCGAGGACCACTATGAGTTGGTGGCCGGCGATTGGCCCCAGGAAGCCAACGAGGTGGCCTTGGTCGTCGACGAGGACAACCGCATCAGCGACTTCTACCTCTACACCCTGGGCCTCATGGACATGGACCGCATGCAGCAGGTGGTGGACGCCGCTCAAAACGGCACTGACATCGACGACCCCACCGAGACCTTTGACTACCGCACCATCTTGAACCGCGAATACACGGTCTTCTCTCCCTCCCAACTCTACCGCGCCAACGGCGAAATCTATGAGGACATGGAGTCCGACGACGCCTTCATGAAAGAGGCTCTCGACGCAGGCGACGGCTATCAGGTGCACATCGCCGGCGTCCTCAAAGCCAAAGAGTCTGCCAGCTATACCTCTGGCGTGGTCTATACCGGAGCGCTCACCGATGAACTCATGGACCGAGCCGCCCAGACTCCCGTAGTCAAAGCCCAGCTTTCCAATCCCGAGAAAAACGTGCTTACCGGAAAGGAGTTTGGCTCTGACTCCGAGCAAGCCATGAGTTCTATCGACTCCCTCTACGGCAACATGATGAGTGGCATGATGAGCTACTCCAGCTACAAGACGCCTGAGTCTGCGATGCACGGCAGTCCCCAGGCCCTGGCGACGCGGCCAGGACAGTGGCTTCAGCTGGATCTGGCGACTCCTGCCGATGTTCCGGGTTTGATGACGGTAGATGCTGCGACTCCCGACGACACAACTTCCGGTGCCGGTGCCAGCGCGGCTCCTGGCGATGCGGCTCCTGATGACGGTGGGACCACCCCCGGTGACACAACTCCTGATGCCACGACTTTCTCGGTAACGTTTAAGAACTGGGACGGCACCGTGCTGAGCGGGCCTGTGGAGGTGGCTCAGGGCCAGCAGATTCCTGCCTCGGCAGTGCCCTCGACGCCCACCCATGCCGGCGACGGCAACACCACCTATGTCTTTTTGGGCTGGCGCTCTGAGGGGGAGTCGCTGCTCTATCCTGCGGGAACGCCGCTACCTGCGGTGGAAGACGACTGCGTGTACACTGCGGCGTTCGTGGCGATTCCCGCGCAGCAGACCGACGCCGCCACGGCTGCTATTTTGCAGGCGCTCGCTCAGCTGACGCCGGAGCAAAGGGCGCTTTTGGCCTCGGCTCTGCAGGGCAACGAGGTAACTATTGACGATTTGATTAATGCAGGGGTGATTACCCGCGAGCAGGTGGATCAGCTGCAAGCTGAGGCTTCCAAGCGATTGGAGGAAGAGGCACAAAAGTATCTGCAGGACTATATCGATTCCATAGACACCGAAGCGTTGATGAAGCAATACATGCAGCAATACCTGGGGTCCATGGATCCGGAGACGCTCATGAAACGCTATCTGGCCGGTATGGATACTGATGAGCTTATGCGCCAGTATCTTGCGCAGGCGATGGGTTCTGGCCAGATGGAAGATCTTATTCGCCAGTATCTTTCGTCCATGGGCCAGGAAGACCTCATGGCGCTCTTCGGCGCACAGTTGGGTTCGCTGGATTTGGAATCGCTCGCAGCCTCGATGAATCCTGCTGTTGCCAACAGCTATGATGCGGTGATGACGCAACTCGGTTATGCAACCGAGGACGATCCTTACGCCATCACGTTTTACCCCAAAGACTTCGAGAGCAAGCAAAAGGTCCAGGATTTTATCAACGAGTACAACGCGCAGACATCAGAGGAAGATCAGATCACTTATACCGATATGGTGGGGCTCATGACTCGCTCCATCACCGAGATCGTCGACATCATTACTGCCGTGCTGCTGGCCTTCGTATCGATCTCGCTAGTGGTCAGTTCAATCATGATTGCAATCATCACCTACATCTCGGTATTGGAGCGCACCAAGGAGATTGGCATTTTGCGCGCGCTGGGTGCCTCGAAAGGCGATATCACGCGCATCTTCAACGCTGAGACTTTTATCGAAGGATTGATGTCGGGCGTCATGGGCGTGGTGGTGACGATGCTGCTCAACATCCCCATTAGTGACATGATTTATAAGAGCTATGGCGCGGCTAACATTGCCTATCTTCCGCCCTATGACGCATTGCTGTTGGTGGGAATCTCGGTGCTGCTGACGTTTGTTGCCGGCTTTATTCCGGCACGCCTTGCTGCCAAGAAGGATCCCGCGGTGGTGCTTCGCAGCGAGTGATGCGGGTTGGGGCCGCTGTGGACCTAAGAAGTGCTGCAGATCCATAGAGCGATTACTGACGATAGGCGTGCAATAGGTGGGCGCTCGGGGGAGTGTCCACCTATTGTTGTGATGATTCAGCGACGGAGAAGATGAGGTAGGGACGGGGGAGTTTCTCGGCAAGGAAAGAAGGTGCTGATAGAGGGTCGGATGAGCATCCAGGAGCCTAAAACTTGACAGATTTTGGTAAGAAAATGGTCAGAAATTTGTCAGACGCTCCTGCTAGGGTGCGCCCATGGAAGTGATTTTGACTGACATAAGCGCTTGGACCGTCTATGCCTCAGGAGCGCCTCTCATCCCCGTCCCGCAAGCTGAGGCCATCCGCGTCATCCAGGGCGCGCGGGCCTCTTCGGCTGCGGCCTCGATGGTGCGCGGTCTTGTTTGGTGGAAAAGCTGGGAGTCCTACACCCGGGCGCTGCTGGGGTTGCCGGAGGGGCGGTCGGTGCCAGTGCATCTGATGGTGTCACCTTGCTGTCAGCACGGTGGTCGCGGACCTATCAAATGTCACGTAGCGCCACAAGGCGATATGCATGGGTTTTTGTGCAAAACGCCAATGGCCGCTAACAGCGGAGAACCAATTTATGTGGTGAGCCCTGCGGCATATCCTCTTATACGCGCGCGCAGGTTGGATATATTGGGGGTAGCCGATCTGTTGGCGCAAATGTGGAGCGATTTTTTGGTGCGCCCAGACTTGGGCGGGGTGATTCAATATCGCTCTGCACCCCTATGCTGTAAAGACGAAGTCGAAACTATGCTGGTGTCGCTTCCCTCGGTGAGAGGCGGCGTGCAACTGCAAAAAGCACTCGGATACGTTTCGCCTGGCGCGCACTCTCCCATGGAAGCGGTGCTGCAATTGGCGCTCTGCCTGCCCCAGAACATGGGAGGATGTGGCTTGCCGCTTCCAGCAATGAACAAATCCATGCCCCTGCCTGGTGATGCGAGGGCTTTGTTCAGGGGCCAGCGAAGAATAACTCCGGATTTAGCATGGCTCGAAAAGGGCCTTGTGGTTGAGTACGACAGTTATCAAGAACATGATCAGACTGAAGCTCAAGCCCAAAACGATCGCAACCGCAGAGATGCTTATGACCGAATGGGATTGCGAACGATAACGGTGGACAGAAGCACCATGCGAGATGACACAAGGCGCAATCTGGCTTTTGCAAAAATAACCAACTATCTAGAGCGCGAGTTTGATTGGTCGGGAGATGCACAAATAAAACGGCACGATTTGGCGTGGCGACTCATGCACCTGCAGACTATCTGGTAGCAGCCCTCTTGCTCTTAGGGGAACTCACCTTGGGACTCCCCCTGCGGGGAGGCCATAGACGACCTGCGACGATCTGGGTTTACTGTTGGGCGGATCCCTCCTGTGGGGGCCATCTGGGCCCGCTCATCTCGATGTGCTAGATGAGTATCTAGGAGAACAACTTGCAAAGCTGAGATGGCTATTAGACTCCAAATAGAACGCTTCTCAAGCGATCTTCAAGCGGTAATGGACTCCTAAGCAGCCAAATAGAACAGAATGGGTTCTATTTGGCTGCTTAGGAGAACAGGAGGCTCACAGAACCGTTCTCTTAGAGCGCCTAGGAGAACAGCTGCTCCCTCTGGGTGTTCTTTTAAGGCCCTAAGAAGAACGCGGCTGCCCTATATGGGCCTTCTTTTGGGACCTCTGAGACTGCGTCGTATCCAAGGGTGCATAGCCAGCAGGGGGAGTGGTTTGGCTGCCTGAGAAGTCGTTATCCATCGGCCGAATCGCATTGCCCCTAAGACCCACAACAAGAGGTGCCCCATCGCTAGGTGGGGCACCTCTAAAAAGCTTTCAGCACAATGTCTGCGCAGCAAGATGCGGCAGCTGCCCTGCAGGACACAATGGCTGAGCAGGACGCAGTAGCTGCGTTGCAACACCAACTCTGTAGCAGCGGGCTACTTGGAAGCAGCGTCGGCGGCAGGAGCAGCTACCAGGTCGGCCTTGACGCCGTTGTTGGAGCCAATGACGCCAGCCTGCTCGAGCTGGGCGATCTGCTCGTCGGTGTAGCCCAGACCCTTGAGGATCTCGACGTTGTTCTCGCCCAGGTTGGGGGCGCGCTTGTAGTCGGGCTTGTAGTTGGAGAGGCTGAAGGGCAGGCCGATGGTCTTGAAGGAACCGCGAGCCTCATCCTGATCGATGGTGATGATGGTGCCGTCGGTGTTGAGGTCGGGGTCGTTCTCCAGCTCGTTCCAATCCAGGACGGGGCCTACGGGCACGCCCTTCTCGCCAAGCATCTTGGTGAGGGTGCCCTTGTCGTACTGCATGGTGAACTGCTCGACGCGCTCGTAGATCTCCTTCTTGTGCTCATCGCGTGCGTTTGCAGTGTTGAACTTGGGGTCGGTGAGCCAGTCCTCAAAGCCCATGGCGTTGCAGAACTCCTCGAAGCCCTTGGGCGACTGCTGAATCACGATGTACACGTAGGCGTTGGGGTCGGTCTCCCAGCCCTTGGCGCGGTAGCACCAGCCCAGAACCAGGCCGCCCTCGGCGTTCTCGGCGCGAGGAATCGCCTTGCCCCACTTGTAGCCGGGGTAGCAGGCGTAGTAGCTCAGCTGATGCAGGCGGTCCAGGATGAGCTGGTCGCGCAGCTTGATGCGGCAAAGGTTGAGCACGGCGTTTTGCATGGACTGATAGACATAGGTGCCCTCGCCGGTATGCTCGCGCTGCATAAGGGCGGCGAGGATGCCGATGCAAAGGTGCATACCGGTGTTGGAGTCGCCCAGGGCGGCGCCGGACTGGGTAGGCACGTTGAAGTCGCCCTCGTTCCAACCGGTGGTCGAAGCGGCACCGCCAGCGCACTGGGCCACGGGCTCGAAGGCCTTCACGTGGGCAAAGCGGCTGCCCTGGTTGAAGCCCTTGAGGGAGGCCATGATGCACTTAGGGTTGATGGTGTGCACTTGCTTCCAGCCAAAGCCCAGCTTCTCCACGTCACCGGGGCCAATGTTCTCTACAAACACGTCGGCGTCCTTGAGGAGGTCGGTGAGGATCTTCTTGGCAGCATCGTCCTTCATATCCAGGGTGATGGACTTCTTGTTGGCGTTCAGCTGCAGATAGTACAGAGAGTACGAGCCGTCGACGTCGTTCATCTCGTTGCGGGTGGGGTCGCCGCCGTGGACCTTCTCCAGCTTGATGACCTCTGCGCCTAGCCAGGCGAGGATCTGGGTGCAGGAGGGGCCGGATTGAACCTGGGTCCAGTCGATGACTTTGATGCCGGCAAGCGGCGCAGTATTGGTGGTGTCAGCCATGAAAATCCTTTCATTCCAAGGAGGACAGACGAGCTTCATGGGGGTAGGGACCCCCACCAAAAAGCCTTCATGGTGCGATGAGTGTTCACAGGCACTCTTACCCCACAACCATTCGCGCAACCCTGCGGCACGGAGCCGCCGCCAAAATCTTCACTGTCGAGCAGGGCTGTTGCGCCCATGGCGGTCATTTGTCCGCCATCCGCCGTCAGCTTAGGGGCTCAGGCCAACTGGAGCCACAGGGCAAAAAGCCGCCGGAGGTGGGGAAGGGTTTCTCGGCAAGGGAGAATAAATAATCAATCAAAACAAATAAACCCTCATGAAAATAAAAAGGTATTGGCACATATAAAAAGGAATCTGAAATTAGCATTGGGCGTGAGCTTGTGAAACATCTCGCCGACCGATGATTTTGTGCGTGGGCGGTCAAGTTGGTGTGAGGAGATCGGATTAATGGGAAGAGACGTAATGCGATGAAAGAGCTCATCTAGGGGCGGCTGGGCCTTGTATTCAGGGGCTCAGCGTCCTTCTTAGAGCGCGCAGTCGGCTCGCGCGTGCTGCCGGTTGCGTCACCTGTTCACTACTTCGAAGGAGGCTGTTGTGACCACTGGCACCACACCTACCACTTCCACTCAAGACCTTACCGACGGCATGCATTTTTTGGCAGACACCATCATTGCCAATGGGGTGAAGAACATGTATGGCGTGGTTGGCATCCCCGTCACCGACTTCGCCCGCATTGCTCAGGCCAAGGGCGTCAAATACATCGGTATGCGCCATGAGGCAGATGCAGGAAACGCTGCTGCTGCCGAGGGCTTCCTTACCGGCCGTCCCGGCATGTTCCTTACCGTTTCTGCTCCCGGTTTCCTCAACGGCCTCGCTTCCCTTAAAGAGGCGACCGAGAATGGCTGGCCCTGCATCCAGCTGGCCGGTTCCTCGGTGCGCCATACGGTGGATCTGGAGGAGGGCGAGTACGAGGGCCTCGACCAGCGCGCTTACGCTGCGCCCTTCGCCAAAGACTCCTTCCGCATCGACAAGATCGAGGACATCCCTCTGGGCATCGAGCGCGCCATCCGCACCGCTATGGCAGGCCGTCCTGGCGGCGTCTATGTAGACCTCCCCGACGACCTCATGGGTCAGACCATCGAGAAGTCCGTTGCCGAGAAGATCCTCGTCCCTGCCCAAAACCTCACCCCTTCCCAGGCGGCCGATCCCGCCATGGTGGAGAAGGCCCTGGAGCTTCTGGAGGGCGCCAAGAACCCCTGGATCATCATTGGCAAGGGCGCAGCTCTGGGCCGTGCTGAGGAGGAGTTGGCTGCGTTTGTCGACAAGACCAACATCCCCTTCCAGCCCATGTCCATGGCCAAGGGCCTCATCCCCGATGACGACCCCCACTCCACCGCTTCCTGCCGCGGCCTTGCCATGCGCACGGCAGACGTCATCCTGCTGGTGGGCGCTCGCCTCAACTGGATGTTGGGCTACGGCAAAGGCAAGAAGTACAACCCCAACGTCAAGTTCATACAGATCGATATCGATGAGTCTGAATTCGGCAATGCCCGTCCTATCGACTGCCCGCTGGTGGGCGATGCGAAGACCGTCATGGGCCAGCTGGTGGACGGCCTGGCCACCCACAAGGTGCAGGCAAGCCAGGAGTGGCTGGACCTGCTGGCGGCCGACGCCAAGAAAAACAACGAGCGCTTTGGCGGTGCTGAGACTGCAGACACCGTGCCCATGACCCATCAGAACGCCCTGGGCGCCATCAAGCGCGTGCTGGACAAGAACCACGACGTCTATCTCACCAACGACGGCGCCAACACCCTGGACGACTGCCGCGACATCGTGAACATGTACCTGCCCCGCCATCGTTTGGACTGCGGCACCTGGGGCGTCATGGGCGTGGCCATGCCCTACGCCATCGGTACGGCTGTGACCACTGGCAAGCCCGTGGTGTCTATCTCCGGAGACTCTGCCTATGGCTTCGCACCTCTCGAGGTCGAGACTGCCACCCGCTTCAACCTGCCTATCGTCACCATCGTCCTCAACAACGGCGGCATCTACCGCGGCGACTTCGAGGATCTGGGCGACTCTGGAGATCCTAGCCCCCTGACCTTGGATGCCACGGCTCACTATGAGAAGGTGGGCGAGGCCTTCGGCGCCAAAGGCTACTACGCCACCACCCCTGCCGAGGTAGAGGCAGACCTCACCGAGGCTCTGGCCTCGGGCAAGCCGGCCTTCATTCATGTGCAGCTCTCCATCCATGCCGGCAAGGAGTCCGGCCACATCGGCAACCTCAACCCCAAGCCTATCTTTGGCCCGCTGGCTACCGGCGAGTGCGAAGACCTCAATGAAGAGGTTGTTGACGGAAAGCTGGTGCAAGAGAAGCCTGCCCAGCAATAACTTGGCGCATGCCACGCGATCTGTCAGTGAGGAGGCCGCCTGTCAAGGCGGGCGGCCCCTCTTAAGAGAAAAGCCCCTTTATGATCAAGATCATCGTCAACGACATCATCCCTATCTTGGTGATCATGGCTTTGGGATACATCTGCGGCCGCGTTCACTATTTTGATGACGACCAGCGTCAGGGTCTTAACAAGGTAGTGCTGGACATCGCCCTGCCTGCGGCCCTCTTTGTGTCCATCGTCAAGGCTACGCGCGAGATGCTCGCCTCCGACCTCATGCTTACCATCCTATCTTTGGTGGGTGTCACCGGAATGTTCATGCTCAGCTACTGGCTGTGCAAGAAGCTGTTCCATCACACCACCCAGGAAGCAGCCATCTGCGCCATGATCGCAGGCTCGCCCACCATCGGTTTTCTGGGATTCGCAGTGCTCGACCCCATCTACGGCAACGATGTCACCACCAACCTGGTTATTGGCATCGTGTCCATCGTGGTAAATGCTGTGACCATCCCCCTGGGCTTCTACCTCATCAACAAGGGCCAGAGCGAGCTGCGCGACAAGGTGGCCAAGCAGTCTGCAGCCTCTTCCAACGGCTCCGCTGCTGCGGTGGCTGCCCCTGCCAAAACCGTAGCCGCTGTCGCACCGGCACCTACGCCTGAGGGCGCCCCGGTAACCGACGAGGAGGCCCGCAAGGCCGAGAAGGAGCATGGCATCCGCAAGGAGATCGACGTCATTCGTGCCGAGGAACGCGGCCATGGCAAGAAGCATGTCATCAAGAACCAGAACCTCGCCGCCATCGTCAATGCGGTGAAGAAGCCCGTGGCGGCGGCGCCGCTGCTTGCTGTGGCGTTGGTGCTTCTGGGTGTGCGCGTTCCCGATGCGCTGGACCCCTGCTTCGACCTTATCGCCAAGGCAAACTCCGGCGTCGCCGTGCTGTCCGCTGGTCTGGCGCTCTCTACCGTAAGCCTGGGCATCAACAAAGAGGTCATCTGGAACACGTTCTTCCGCCTGATCCTCACCCCCGCGGTCATCGTGGCCGCGGGCTTCCTGTTGGGAATGGGCTCTGACCCTGCGAAGATCTCCATGCTCTGCATGGCAGTGGCCCTGCCTCCTGCGTTCTCCGGCATCATCATCTCGAGCCGCTACAACATCTATGTGAAGGAAGGCGCCAACTCGGTGGCCGTCTCTACCGTGGGCTTTGCCGCCACCTGCATTCTGTGGGTGTGGCTCATGCCTGTTCTGTGCTCCATGTTCCACTAAGGGAGCGGGTATCCGGCGGCCCATTGTTGGGCAGCCTTTGACGGCTGTCGCCATCGCATCCTCTTTGACATCCAATTCGTTATTAGTGCAGTTTCGGCACTGGGGTTTTGCATCGCCCCAGTGCCGAAACTCTTCTTATAACGAGAATGGAGCCTCAGACAGGCAAAACCGCACCCGTTTTCGTAAAAAGGGGTCCGAATAACGAATCTCACGCCGTATCATCCCGCATGCGCTCAGCAACACGCCGTATCATCCCGCATGTGCCCAGCCAGCATGTGCCCAGCCAGCATCCATCAGGCTGGCATACGCTCCGCCAGCATCCGTCCATCGTTTCAGGCCACGCGAAAAAGCATCTCATGGGCGCAACGAAAAGCTACAGAGTACGCGGCCGGAAGGGGAAAAGTCGCCCGATGCCCCTTCCCAAGCCGTGGGCCACCGCCACGCAGGGAACGATCCAGGGCGCAAACCCCCAGCCAAAGAACTCGCAGCCAATAAGCATGCCCGAGATAGGGGAGTCCAGCGCCACGCCGTAGAGCGCCACCATGGCGAGGGCGCCGCAGATCAAGGGACTGGCTCCCAAAAGGCCCGCGATAGAGGAGCCGAGAAGGGCGCCCACCACAAACATGATGGTCACTTCGCCGCCCCTCAGGCCAAAGCCCAAACACACAATGGTGAGCAGCAACTTGTAGGCAAAGCCCCAGCTAGGCTCCGCATGAGCGAGAGCTGGCATCACCAGTTGGGTTCCCAGGCCGGCCCAGGTGGCGAGCTTGGGGATGAGAAGGAGCGCCAGCGTGACCAGCGCTGCCCCTGCGAGCAAACACTTCATAGGGGAGCGCCCCAGCCTGTCGCGCACCAATTCCAAGCAGCGCACTCCGGTGCCAAAGCAGGCGCCTGCAACCGCGCACGCCACGGCTACCAGGCAGACGGCCCACAGATCCACAGGAGTGGCCCCCTGCACACCCACAAAGGGGGTGGCGATCTGCAAATTGAGGGGGCGCGCGAATGCGGCGCCAATCAAGCAAGAAAGCAAGACGGTAGGCAGATGGCGCAGGGCGATGCGGTGGGCGCGAAGATGCTCGACCAGGTAGGCAAAGACGCCCAGCGGCGCACAGAGCAGTGCCGAGAAACACGCTGTCAAGCCACAGGCGCACGCCCAAGCCCAGGCAGGCTCACCGTCATCTTCTTCCAGGGAGAACCAGGGAAGCAGCAGCGTTCCTACCGAGGCCCCCAGATGCTTGGAGGCAGAATCCGGCCCCACGGAGGCGCCTCCTGCAAGAGACATCAGCGTGCCGAGAAAGACGGCAATCCCTTCTCGGACGGGAAAGCGCCTGCGGGACTTCATGGAGTCGATGAGGCCGTCAAATCCAGGGGTGAGGTTCATAGGCAGGCGCAATGCTCGGTAGAGCGCGATTTCCAGCAACCCTAGCGCAGGCAAAAGGGCGCTCATCCAGGGGAATGCGCGCCAAAGCTCGCCTATCCAGGAGACGCTGCGGCACAACACAATGTTCGCAAGGCCGCAGAGTAGGCCGCAGACCAGGGCAAAGGCCAGTCTGCGTCGTCCTTGTACCCAGTCGTAGCGAGCCATCCGTCCCTGCAGTTGGGCAGTCTTCTGGCGAATCGCGGAGCCCACACTCACCTCCCATATATCCGTAGATTCCTTTTTACCCATGCAGGCAGGCGTATGCCTTGGGATGGAACCTCTTGGGGGGTATAGACCAACGGAAGGCACTCATTGCGTCCGCGCATTTCTTGGGAGGCACCATGGCACAAACTCCGTCCACCCCTGCGTCTGCATCGTCGACTACGACAAAATCCCAGCTTCAGGCTATGGATGGCATGACGGCAGCGGCTCAGGCGGCCTATGCGCTCTCGGATGCGGCCTTCATCTATCCCATCACGCCGGCCTCGCGGATGGCAGAGACGGTGGAACGCTGGGCGTGCGACGGCCGCCTCAATTTCTTTGGGTCGCCGGTGGAGGTCAAAGAGATGCAGTCCGAGAAGGGCGTGGCCGGCGCTCTGCACGGTGCTCTGGCAGGAGGGGCCCTTACCTCGACGTTTACTGCATCCCAGGGCCTCATGCTCATGATTCCCAATCTCTATAAGCTCTCGGGTGAGCTTTTGCCGGGTGTGCTCCATGTGACGTGCCGCTCGCTTTCGGCTCATGCTCTGTCGATCTTTGGCGACCATCAAGACATCATGGCCATCAGGGCAACGGGTCTAGCCATGTTGGCCAGCGCCACGGTGCAGGAATGCATGGACTTGTCCTGGGTGGCACACTTGTCGGCCATCGACGGATCGGTGCCCTTTGTGCACTTCTTTGACGGCTTCCGTACCTCGGATGCCATCGAGACCATCGAGACCGTCGACCCTGAGGCCATGAAGCCACTGGTAGATTGGGATAAGGTGCGCGCCTTTAGGCAGCGTTGCCTGGAGCCCGAGCGCCCACAGGTGCGTGGCACCGCTCAAAACTCTGACATCTATTTCCAAAATCGCGAGGCTGCCAACCCCTATTATGACAAGCTGCCGGCGCTGGTGCAGGCCAACATGGACAAGTTGGCAAAGGTCACCGGCCGCCAGTATCATCTCTTTGACTATGCCGGTGCGCCGGACGCTACCCATGTGATTGTGACCATGGCCTCGTCGGCCCAGGTGGTGGCCCAAACCGTGGCGCAGCTGCAGCATGAAGGCCACAAAGTGGGTGTGGTTGCCGTGCGGCTCTATCGCCCCTTCTCCGGGGCTCACCTTATGGAGGCGCTGCCCCAGACGGTGGAGTGCGTCTCGGCGTTAGACCGCACCAAAGAGCCTGGCAGCCTAGGCGAGCCCCTCTTCGAAGACGTGGCGCTGGCAGTGCTTTCAAGCGGACGTGCCATCAAGGTCTTTGGCGGCCGCTATGGATTGTCTTCCAAGGATTTCACTCCGGCCCAAGTCAAGGCCGTCTTCGACAACATGGATTCCAGCTCGCCCAAGGAGCGTTTCTCGGTAGGAATCACCGATGACGTCACCTATCTGTCGCTGCCGGTGGGCGAACCCTTCCAGGTGGGCAAGGCGCCCAAGTCCCAGGCCGTGTTCTATGGCTTTGGCTCCGACGGCACGGTGGGCGCCTCCAAGCAGGCGGCGCGCATCCTCTCTCGCGAGCAGGGCACCTACGTGCAGGAATACAGCTGGTTTGACTCCAAGAAGTCCGGCGGTCTCACCATTTGCTACCTGCGTTTGGACGATGCCCCCATCCAGGCTCCTTACTTGATTGATAATGCAGACTATGTGGCTTGCCACAAGTCAATCTATGTGCGCCGCGGCTATCCCATGGCCAGCCGCCTCAAGGAGGGTGGCACCTTTGTGATCAATGCGCCTTGGACTACTTCGCAAGACTGGGAGCGTCAGGTGCCCGCCGAGCTCAGGCAGGCACTGGCCAAAAAGCATGCGAAGCTCTACGCCGTAGACGCCACTTCTCTGGCCGAGAAATGCGGCCTGGGCGGCAAGATCAACCTCATCATGGAGTGCGTCTACCTCAAGCTTTCGGGCCTTATGGACTACGACCGCTTCCTGGACGCCCTTAAGAAAGATATCGCTCAGGTCTATGCTGCCAAGGGCTCCAAGGTGGTGAACGCCGACATCCAGGCGGTCCAACAAGCCCTGGATTCGCTGGTGGCCATCGACTATCCCGCCAGTTGGGCTACCGACACCCAAGGCCCCCTCACTCAGGCCCAAGAGCAGGCCGACTGCATTCAGAGCGCCTACGTCAAAGACGTCTTCTGGCCCATGGAGGAGCTCAAAGGCGACGATTTGCCCATAAGCGCCCTCACTCCCGATGGCTTCACCCCTCTGGGCACCACTGCGCTGGAGAAGCGCACTGTGGCGGTGAACGTCCCCCTTTGGGATGCTGACAAATGCGTTCAGTGCACTCAGTGCTCCTTCGTGTGCCCCCATGCCGCCATTCGACCCTTTGTGGCCACAGACCAGGAGCTTTCCGGTGCCCCGGCCGGCTTCGACACCAAGCCTGCCCGCCATCCAGACCTCAAAGGCTTGAACTTCCGCATCCAGGTCTTCCCCGAGGATTGCGTGGGGTGCGGCAGCTGCGTCTATCGCTGTCCCGGTCATGCCCTGAGCCTGCAGCCCCTGGAAACCCAGCTTGAGACCCAAAAAGAGGCTCTGGAGTTTTGTCAGGGGTCCATCTCGCTCAAGACAGACCTCATGCCTACGACCTCGGTGGTGGGCACCCAACTCCAGCCTCCGCTCCTGCAGTTCTCCAGCTGCTGCGCCGGCTGCGGCGAGACTCCCCATGTGAAGCTGCTCACTCAGATCTTTGGCGACCGCCTTATCATGGCCAACGCCACCGGCTGCTCCTCCATCTGGGGCGCCTATATGCCGGCCATCCCTTATGCCACTAACGCCGCAGGTCACGGTCCCGCCTGGGGCAACTCCCTGTTCGAGGACAACGGCGAGTACGGCTACGGCATCGCCAAGGGCGTCAAGATCCGCCGAGACCACTTGGCCCAATGCGTCAACTCTGTCCTCTCCCAGAAGGCCTTCGATCCCGAGACCCGTGACCTCATGTCTACCTGGCTCTCCTCCAAAGACGATCCCGACGCCGCCTACTCCTTGGGTGTCGCCATTGCCGAGAAGCTCGAACCCTACGCTGACGGACCTCACCCATCGGCTGCCTCTGGCGCAGCGCAGGGACTTGACGAACGTTCGTTGGCCGCTGAGGTCCTGGACTACAAGGAGATGTTTGGCAAGAAGAGTGTCTGGGCCGTGGGCGGCGATGGCTGGGCTTACGACATTGGCTATGGGGGACTGGACGAGGTAGTGGCCTCTGGCGAGAACATCAATGTGCTGGTGCTCGACACCGAGGGCTACTCCAACACCGGCGGTGAGATGAGCAAGGCCACCCAGCTGGGCGCGGTGACCGGTTTCACCTATAACGGCAAGCGCACGCCCAAGAAAGATTTGGGCCTCATGCTCACCCAGTACGGCTACGTCTATGTGGCCCATGTGTCTTTTGGCGCCGATATGAACCAGCTCATCCAGGCTCTCCACGAGGCAGACTCCTACGACGGCCCCAGCGTGGTCATCGCCCTTTGCCCCTGCATCAGCTGGCAGATCGAAGGCGGCATGTCCTCTGTCACAGGCATCATGCGCGAGGCCACCCAAACCGGCTACTGGCCGCTTTGGCGCTTCGATCCGCGCAAGAGCGCTCAAGGAGATGACCCATTGACCGTTGACTCTCCCACACCTTCCAAGCCGCTCAAGCCCTTCTTGGCCAAGATGCGCCGCTACGAGAGCCTGGCCGATCGCGAGCCCCAGCTTTCCGGCCGCCTCCAGTCAGAGCTGGCCAAGGATAGCGACGCTGTATATAGGCGCCTGAGCGGCCTTGTAGATATGTGTGGCTCTCAAGAGAAGGGTGACGAGCAGTAGCGCGGAGTTAGTCCGAGGATGACTTTAAGGCAATGGCTCTGGGGCCCTCTTTGGCATGGGAGCGACATAGAGCGTGCTGGCATCAGGCGGCACGGAGGTTCTCAGTGAGCTTTCGTGCCGCTTTTCTGTGCCGAGGGACTGGCTTGTGTCGTGGGGAACGGGTTGTGCAGTAGATATTCAAAAATAAAATCTATACATAAAAGAAAAAGAAATATACATACCATAACTAGCATGACAGTTAGTACATAGTTCCTACATAAGTGATCATGAATGACTGAATAATATCTAATAAGCAAAATACCTGCGTAAATACCAACTGATAGATTCAGTAATAAAACTAACGGACAGGAATTGACCCCTTCTATTGAATGTGTAGAATACATGTGATCTAATCTTATTAACAGAAAAAAATACGACATCGAAGGAGGAGAGAGTGATTGGTCAGAACGTGGCGTTCCCCAAAGTGACGGTGATCCTCAGGCGTGTCCCTCTGAAGGCAGCTCGAATCATTGCAGCCCAGATGACCAAGAGTCGAGTTAGGTCCATGGAAGTGTCGCTGGTCACTGATGACGCCTTGGATACCATTCGTGCGCTCAACGATGAGTTTGGCGACGAGCTGTCTATTGGCGCCGGCACGGTGCGCACCGTGGAGCAAGCTCATGCAGCTATCGATGCAGGCTCTTCATTCTTGCTTTCGCCCGTGGGCTTTTCTCAGGGGATTATCGATGTGGCTAAGGATGCAGGCGTCATCTCGGTCCCTTCGGGGTTCAGCCCCACAGAGATTGCCACTATGTTTGACATGGGGGCAGATATCGTGAAGGTCTTTCCTGCCAGCCGCCTAGGGCCTGCCTACCTCAAAGATCTGGCTGCTCCACTTGGCCCTCTGCCCCTCATGGTGGTGGGCGGCATCAACGCCCAGAACGTCCAAGACTACTTTGATGCGGGTGCATCCTATGCAGGTATTGGTTCAGGCTGCTTTAACCCAGAAGATGTAGCCACACACAATGGGGAAGGCATTGCGCGATCCCTGGCAGAGCTGGAGAAAAGGGTGAGGTGGTAGCTGTGACAACGTTTCGTGTTTCTCCTGAAGACGCACTGCTAGGGCTTAAGGCGTCAAGCGAGGAAGAGGTCATACATCAGCTCTGTGAGCACTTGACCGCTCAAAAGACCATTGTTCCTGGCTATGAGGAAAGCCTGTTGGAGCGCGAAGACAACTATCCCACCGGGCTTGAACTGGGTGAGATCTGCGCAGCTATTCCTCACACCGATCCTCAGTACGCCCGCGCTACCAAGCTCGTGGTGGCAACGCTCGCCAATCCAGTGGCCTGGAAGAACATGGAAGACCCTGACGAGCAGGTGCAGGTATCCGTGGTAGTGCTGAGCTTGTTTGACAAGCCCGAGAAGCAGATAGATGCGCTTCAAAAAATCATGGGTGTTATCCAAGACCAAGACACGCTCAAAAAAGCCCTGAACGCTTCGAACGTAGATGAAGTAGTCGATATTTTTAATTAGGAGAGGAAAGGCATTATGGAGAAGAAAACCGTCATCGTATGCTGCGCTTCATCAATGATCACTTCTACGGTTGCGGTAGAGAAGATCAAGGAAGTGGCGAAGGCCATCGGCGCCCCTGAGCCCAACTTCATTCAGTGCAAGTTCTCTGAGGTGCTTGGCAATCTTGCTACCAACCACGTGGATCTCATCGTTCCCACTGGCAAGCTCAAGGGTGTCGAGACTGATGTGCCCATCGTGAAAGGCACTGCTTTCATTACCGGTGTTGGTGAGCAAGCTGTGCTCGACAAGATTGCAGAAGAGCTCAAGAAATAACGTCAAGAGATAAGAGTGCATACGCATTAGGAGGCTTGTTCCATGGAGATCGTGATTACCGCCTTGCAGACGTTCGCGTCGCTCGGCCCCATGTGCATGATGCCTATCATCATCTTTATCCTAGGCCTGATCTTCCGCGTGAAGATGAACACCCTTTTGAAATCCGCCCTCCTCGTGGGCGTAGGTTTTGCAGGCGTCAATATCGTCATCAACTGGTTTGTAGGTCAAGTGGCCGGCAGCGTTCAGGCCATGGTTGCCAACTGGGGCATCCAGACGTCCATTATGGATGTAGGCTGGCCGGCTCGCGCCGCTGCTACCTGGTCGTTCCCTCTGGCAGCTCCGGTGGTTTTCGTTATTCTCGGCGTGAACGTGGTGATGCTTCTCATCAAGCAGACCCGCACGGTCATGGTGGACTTCTGGTCCTACAACCACTACATCTTCACGGGCGCTCTTGTATGGTACGCCACTGGCGGCAATCCCTGGATCGCGCTTGTGGCTGCGGCTATCGACGCCATTATCTCCTTCAAGCTGGCCGACTGGACCACTCCTGTGGTGGAGGATTACTTCGAGCTGGAAGGCGTGAACTTCCCTACGTCCAACTCGGTGTGCTGGGCTCCTGTCGCCTTCTTCCTCGATAAGCTTTGGGGTATTATCCCTGGTCTCAAGAACGTCAATGCCTCTCCCGCAGGCATTCAAGAGCGCTTCGGTTTTGTGGGTGAGCCTATGTTCATGGGCCTTATCTTTGGCGCCCTTATCAGCATTCTTGCCGGCGATCCTGTGGAGCAGATCATGATCGTGGCCATGAGCACCTCGGCCACCATGGTGTTGACCCCTAAGATGATGCAGATCCTCATGCAGGGCCTGCTCCCCTTCGCCGACGCCGTCAAAAACACCCTGTCCAAGAAATTCCCCGATGCCAACTTCACCATGGGCGTCGATGCCGCTCTGACCGTGGCTGATGATTCCGTCATCACTGTAGGCATCATCATGGTGCCCATTACTCTAGTGCTTGCGGCTTTCTTGCCTGGCAACAAGCTCCTTCCTGTGGCCGACATCGCATATCAGGCCATGTGGCTGGCCGCGTGGCCCTGCGCCTTTGGAAAGGGCAACATTGTTCGTGGCATCCTGTCGGCAACCCTTATTACCGCAGCCGTACTGCTTATCGGCACTGCCATGGCTCCCGTTCACACTGAGCTTGCGCTTACCGGTGGATTTGTCCTTCCCGAAGGCATGGAGCTCATTAGCACCGAGGATGCAGGTACTCACCTCATCGGTTATGTGCTCTCCCTTTTGGGTGGCCTGTTCGCGTAATAGATTTGTTCATCTGGCCCAGAGGAGCTGTCCTCTGGGCCCTTCTGGAAACAGGGGATAGATATGAAAATTACCGGTGTGGAGCTCTTTGAAGTCAAACCCCGCTGGATCTTTATCAAGGTAAACACCGATGAAGGCATTTCTGGATGGGGTGAGCTTATCTCTGGCACCAAGACTCGCACGGTGGTAGAGGGCGCCAAGGAGCTGGCCGAGCGCATCGTGGGTCGCAACCCCTTCGAGATCGAGCGTCTCTGGCAAGAGCTGCACCGCTCCTTCTTCCGTGGCGGCCCCATCAACGGCACCATCGTCTCCGGAATCGAGATGGCCCTCTGGGACATCAAGGGAAAAGCCTTTGGTGTGCCTGTTTACGAGCTCCTTGGTGGCGCTGCCCGCGATCGCATTCGCGTGTACTCCTGGATTGGCGGAGATCGTCCTTCCGATGTGGCCGAGCAAGCTAAGAGTCGTCTTGACCGCGGATTCCAGGCGGTCAAGATGAATGCCACAGAGGAGCTTCATTACGTTGACACCTATGACAAGGTGAAGGCGGTGGTCGACCGCATTGCCTCCATTCGCGAAGTATGCGGCGACGACATCGAGGTGGGAATCGACTTTCATGGCCGCGTGCACAAGCCCATGGCCAAGGTGCTCGCCAAGGCGCTCGAGCCTTACCATCCCATGTTCTTGGAGGAGGTAGTGTTGCCTGAAAACTGGGAGGTCTTCGACAAGATCGCCAACGAGGTGGCCGTGCCTCTGGCTACCGGCGAGCGGCTTTATAGCCGCTGGGAGTACAAGACGCTGTTCCAACAGGGCGCTATCGACATCATCCAGCCCGATGTGGCCATGTGTGGTGGCATCCTTGAGACTCGCAAGATCTGTGCCATGGCCGAGGCCTACGATATGGCCGCTGCGCCCCATGCCCCCTATGGTCCCATTGCGTTGGCGGCCACCCTTCAGGTGGATGCCTGCACTCCCAACGTGTTCATTCAAGAGCAGAGCTTTGGCATCCACTACAACCAGGGCTTCGACATCCTTGATTTCATCGAGAACAAGGAGGTTTTTGAGTTTGAGGACGGCTACGTGCAGATTCCCGATAAGCCTGGCCTGGGCCTCGTCATGGACGAGGAGAAGATCCGCCAAATCTCTGCCGAAGGTCTCGTGTGGCGCAATCCCGCCTGGAAGAATTACGACGGCACCATTGCCGAGTGGTAGCAGCCATGGTCAATACGGTTTTGGGGCCGGTAGATGCTGCCGAGCTTGGCACCACCTACATTCATGAGCACCTCTATGTGAAGCCCAACGAGCTGCCCGCCTTCTATCCCTACACCTTGGATGACGTGGACCGCGGTGTGGAGGAGATCGAGAGCTTCATGGCTGCGGGGGGATCGACCATTGTGGAGCTTTCCCCACTCAACTTTGGTCGAAATACCGAGGCCTTAAAGGTTATGGCCACGCGTACAGGATGCCACATTCTCTGTGTGACTGGACTTCATAAGGAGGAGCATCTTCCCACATGGTTTGACAAGCTATCCGATGACGAGATAGCCGGGGTGGTGGCAGATGAGATCGAGGACGGCATTGGCACTCACCGCATCAAGCCAGCAGCTGTCAAGGTGGGCACAAGCCTGAATACCATCACAGACCGCGAACGTCGAGCGATCAAAATCTGCACCAGGGTTGCCGTTGAGCATCATATGCCCATGATCACTCATTGTGACAAAGGCACCATGGCCTTAGAGCAGCTGGCTCTTGTTGAGGCCGAAGGGATGGACCCAAGCCACGTCTGTCTCTCCCATGTGGACCTGACATTGAACGCTGCCTATATTGCGGCTATTTGCAACACTGGAGCCTATGTGAGTCTCGACCATGTAGGGAGAGACCTCGACGGTCGCGATCACGAACGCGTGTCAATGATCAAGGAGCTTGTGGAGATAGGTGTTGGCGACAGGCTTTGTTTGGCTGGAGATATGGGCAAGAAGGAGTATTGGCCTGCCTATGGGGGAAAGCCAGGCCTCGCCTGCATCCTTACGGATCTCAAAAAAGAGTTGACGGCTTGTATTGGCGAGGAAGCCTTTGACGCCATGGTGAGGGCGAATCCCCAGCGTTTGCTTAACTGGGCATAGCCAGGTATGAGACAACCTGCCGTGTAAATCGCGGGCGGTTCGATGGCCAGAGAAGCCTCGAGCCGCCTGCTTGCTCTAAAATGCCCTCAGAGCAGCTAATGGAATGGTGGGAGCAATCGTGTCTCGTACGTCAAAGTGGGTCGTAGCTTCGAGTGCTGTCACGTTCGGCCGATTCGCAGAAGGCCCGGTGCGTCGCCTGGAAGAGGCGGGGTGCGAGGTGCGACTTAACCCCTATGGTCGCCCGCTTACCAAGGGTGAGATGGTGGAGTTCGCAGGAGATGCCCGTGCGATAATCCTGGGCAATGATCCCCTTCCTGCCAGCGTGATAAAACGTCTTAGGAAATTGCGCATCATTGCTCGCTATGGCGTGGGCTTTGACGGTGTCGATCTTGCTGAGGCTCGAGCCCGCAATATCCAAGTGGCCTACGCTCCGGCGACCAACCGCGAGGAGACGGCCGACTTCACCATGGGCCTGATCCTCGACCTAGAGCGTCACATCTCGCAGATGATCATATCCACGCGCAGCGGAGGATGGGACAAGATCGCAGGGACGAGCCTCTATGGCAAGACTATCGGCATTGTGGGCGTAGGGCAGATCGGAAGTGCGGTAGCCAGGCGCGCCATGGGTTTTGGCATGGATATCCTTGGTTACGATATCGTGCAGAGAAACGAGCCGACTATCTATGGCGTAATATATACAACATTGAATGATCTGCTTCGACGCTCAGACGTGGTGACCATCCATACCCCTCTTAACGACGGGACTCGAAACCTTATAGGCGCACGCGAGCTTCGAATGATGAAGGATTCTGCAATTCTCATAAATACTGCGCGTGCTGGCATCGTCCGCCATGACGCCCTAAACAAGGCGCTCCTAGAGGGAAGGCTCAGGGGCTTCGCCACGGACGTCTTCGATAGGGAGCCGCCTATCCATCAACCCTATTATGACTATGAGAATGTGCTGGTAACCCCGCATGTCGCAGGTAACACTTATGAGTCCAGCGAGCGCATGGGCAACGTGGTGGTAGACAATATCTTGGCCGTCAAAGATGGGGTGGAGCCGCCCGATCCTGTCACCAGCCAGCTTCTCTATGAATCTGCAGTGAGCATGGGTTTGAACACAGGGGACATGCTTCTTTAATCTTTAACGGAAACCAGGGGCCAAGCTGCAATCCCTGTAGGCCTTCCTGTTGCCAAGGAGTGTCTCAAACAGAGGCACATCCGCCCTTTGGGCAGACATGCCTCTGTTTGCAGGTGCCGCTCTGCAAATTACTCGCGATTTACCAGCGCGTCGCGGATCTCCTCAAGCAGCTGCAGCTGCTTGTCCTCAGGAGTGGGCTCGGCGGTAGCCTCCTCGAGCTCCTCGACGTTCTTTTTGGTCATCACATCGTGGGCAGTGTTGATAGCCTTCACCATGAGGAAGACCACCAGGGCGATAAGCAAGAAGTTGATGATTGCCTGGATGAAGTTGCCCCACATGATGGTGGCGCCGCCCACCTGGGTTTGAATGCCAGAGAAGTCAATGCCGCCGATAATGACGCCGATGAGGGGCATGACCACATCGTTTACCAGCGAGCTTACGATGGCAGTAAACGCAGCGCCAATGATCATGCCTACTGCGAGGTCGATCACCGATCCGCGGGAGATAAACTCTTTGAACTCGGCCCAAAGGCCCTTGCTTTGCTCGGCAATTTTCTTAGGATCCTGCGACATGGGACTTCCTTTGTTTTGGAGACAGGCGTGCCGGCCGTCTCGAGCAACAGTGCTTGAAGAAGAATTCCCTAAAATGCCCCAGACTTTCCTTCTAGCCGGTTCAGGTTTATTAAGGCTTCTGCCGAGAAGCTCCGACTCTTCCGGTGTGCTTCAACCGTAGGGGCCAAGCGTGAGAGGAGGGGCGTTTCTCGGCAGAATGCCAAATACGGCGCGCGAGGAGGATTGAGCGGCTCTCACATTTAGGCATAGGCACTGGGCGTGCCGTCGAGCAGAGAGCGGCCTACTCCTGCCAAGGCGTCGTTATACATGCGGTCCCCTAGGATGAAGGTGCCGGTCCAAGCCATAAGGGGAACGTCGCACTCTACCAGGGAGATGGTGGATTGCGCCAGGATCTCAGAGGCAGAAGCCACAGGTACCAGCGGGATGCCTTGGGCTTGGAGGCGGCGGGAAGCCTCGGCTACGTCGGGGAGCTCGATATGGGTCTCCGCCTGCATGGCAAAGAGCTCGTGCTGGGCTTGATCGCTGATGTCTGGATCTCGCTGGGCCAAGGTATAGCAAGCCGCTGCAAGATCATGTTGCCCAAGATGCCAATAGGCATAGGCCATGCGATAGAAACAGTAGGGGAAAAGCGCCAGATCAGGAGCCACCTTGAGTGTGTCGATGATGGCCTCTATGGTAGCCGCCCAATCTTGCATGTCGCCTAGCACCACCGCACGCTGCAGACGAGGGCGGCTGGAGCTAGGGGCAATGGCGATAAGCTGGTCGAGGATGGCTAAAGCGCTGGGGTAGTCATCGAGGTCGCGATAGCGATTGCTCAAAGAGTACTTGGCGGCGAAGTAGGCGTCCGGCACGCGGAAGTAGCGAAGCTTATGAGGATCTGCCGTACGCTCTGGAGAAAGCGCCAGCGGATCTTTGAGCGCATCGATGCCCGTGAGAAGCGTGCCTCCTGGAGGGGCGTTATGGATGGTCATGCGGGCATAGTAGCCGTCGCAATAGAGGGGCACCAAGCCCTCTTGAGCGCCATAGTCTTTTTCATAGGCTTCCAGCACCTCGGCAGCCAGGGTTTCCAGGCGCATGATGGCCACCACGGGGCTGTCTTTTTCTTCCTCGACAATCTGATCCACTTGCCGGGTGGCGTCAGGATAAAAATCGCGATTTACCTCAAGCTCGCAGACGCGATCGGCACGCAACAAGCCCTTGAGATGGTCGGGGAGTTCTCGCTGGTCTTCTGAGGGGTCGCGACGCCGAGAAGTGAGCCCCTCAACACGGAAGGGCTCTACAGGCTGGTTTTGGCCTGAGAATCGAGCAACCTGGCCAAGAGTGGTTGCGACATCTTTTGGCTTGGTGTTGGAATGGCAACTCTCAAGGGCTGCGAGCGTCTGGGACTCAAAAGCGCTGCGGGCGAAGGAGAAGGACATGGTGCACTCTCCGCCTAATGAGCCGGCGAACCCATTGACCACGCAATTCAGGATGCAGACGTTGGACTCAAAGGCAGTGCTTGCAAGGAATGCGGCGAGATAGATGCCACAGAGATTGGCAAGGTCCTGTTTTGTGGTACCTGTACCGTTCTCTGAGGGAGTAGGCATGAGGTCAGGGTCCGGCACTGCATATTCGAAGGTAGCTACGCCTAGTTTGATATCGATATCGCAGCGGTATTCCAGCCTCGTGAAGAAGGGGAATCGCTCGCAAGATTGAGAGATACGTGTGCGCGCATCCCATTCGGAGCCCTTGGGGGCGCTGAAACCTTGTACGGTACGCAGCGGATTCTCATCAGAGGTGGTACTGAGTCTATGAGTCTCAATGAGGTTTAAAAGTCCCACCGTGTTTTTGTAGACATCAAAGGATTGAATATAGTCTTCGTCTTTGGAAGCCAGTGCGCTCTCATTGTCCAAGATGAGCTGGATGCGGTTGATAGCGCTTTCTACTTTGAGGAACTGGCGGCGATCCTCCAAAGGAAGGTCAGAGGGCATGCGGATCCACCAGAGGTTGGAAGTGGGAAGCCTCACGATAGTGCAGTCGTATTTGGCTGCCAGCGGACGCAGGAACTTTGCTCCTGATCGCGCTAGGATACGGGCGCTATAACGAGCTAGGGGATCGGTTGAATCACTGGCTTCAAGGAGGCGGTCCAGGGCATCTGGCAGCGGGCTTTTGGTGAGAACGTCCAGTGAGAATGCTTCCTGGATGTCTTCCTCTGACTCATCAGAAGTTTCGTAGAGAGTTACAAAGCAGGCGCTTGCAAGGGCGATGAGCTCACAGAGATCCAGCTCAGGTGCATCAGGTGAGGTAAGGGCGCCGTTGAACCTCTCAGGGAGTTTGGTGAGCTTGTATTTGTGGCGCCCGGTGGCCTCCCAGTAGGCAAAGGGAGGAGCATCTTTGAGGTCTGCGGTGATGGTGCCCCTTCTGCCTCTGCCTTCTGGAACCACGCGCATAAAGGGTGCCTTGGTAGGAGGCTCGTTCTGGGGTTTTTCACAGGGCCAAAACTCGCCGTTTGGCCCTATACAGCCATAGATTTTGACGTGGCCGCCATCCAGAAGGCGAATCAAATAACCCCATCTAGGGGCACGAGGATGGGCCGAAGCAGGATCTATCTGAGCCCAGTTCCACCCGCATTCGTTCCATGAGCGGCTCGATGGCTCTAGTAATGCCAGTCCATCAGAGAGGGCGGAGCCCTCCGAAGAGGGCTCCTGACCCAGAAGATCGGGGAAGGTGGTGATCTTGCTATAGGGCGGCAGGTGCAGAGTGCCAAAAGTCTCCATGGGCCTTCCTTTAATGTCGCCCCGTCTCGAATTACTCCTCCGAGAGACGCTCGAAGGCGTTCATGAGAGGCGGGATCATTTGCTTCTTGCGGCTTACGACGCCAGGTAGCACGGCCATGCCTTCTTCAGGCTCGACACCAAAAGCGGCCTTGATGACAGCCTCGGCGCCCTCGCCGTAATAAAGCAGATCTGTGGTCTGGGTCTTCACATCGGTAAACATATACAAAATGATGGGAAGATCCTCGTTCTTAGCTGCGTCAGCCAGATAGGGGCGCAGCAGGTCCTCTGCGGCGCGGCGGCTGGTCTCGGTCATGTAGCTGCCTTGGCCTACGCCAAAGCGTGCGCTGCCTCGAGAGAAGACTTTGAAGTCGCCGTGGAAGACTTCGTCAGCGGTACGGCCAGTGAGGTCTGCGCCGGCTTCAAACATCTCATCTGCATAGGCATCGATGTCTACCCCTACGATACCAGCCAGTTCCTGGGCTGCAATACGGTCTTGATCCGTGCAGGTAGGGGAGCGGAAGGTGAGTGTGTCGGAGAGGATAGCCGAGAGCATGAGACCTGCGATGTGTGGCGGAGGAGTGACGCCGTTCTCGTCATACATCTGCTTGACGATGGTGCAGGTGCAGCCAACCGGCTGGTTGCGGAAGAGTGCGGGGGCAGAGGTTTCGATCGAGCCAATGCGATGGTGGTCGATGATTTCAAGAATGATGGCATGAGACAGGCCGTCTACCGCCTGGGAGACCTCGTTGTGGTCTACCAAGATGACATGTTTGCGCTTGATGTCGAAGAGGTTGGCAGAGGTAATGACACCGTCAAAATGGCCCTCTTCATTGATGACAGGGAAGAAGCGGTGGCGGGTAGAGCTCATGACCTTGCGGACGTCTTCCACGGTGGTATTGACGGAGAACTCGACGAGGTCGTGGTCGAGCATGATGGAGCGCACCGGCATAGACATGCAGATCAGGCGGGTGGCTGCGTAGGTATCATAAGGGGTGGTGATGATGCGGCAGCCATGGTGCTCGGCAGAGCTCTTAAGCGCGCGAGTCACAGGGGCGTCGCAGCAGATGATGAGGCAGGCAGCGCCGCTTCCCACCGCGTAGTGCTGGGTCTCATAGCGGTTGGTGACAAGGACGATATCGCCCTCTTCGATAGTGTCTTCCATCATCTCAGGGCTGGTGCCTACAAAGACGCGGCCGCTGGTGATGACGTCATCAGGATTGCCCAACACCATTTCGCCGTTGAGGGTCTCGATCACATTACGGTAGCTGGTGCGAGCGGTTGCCAAGACATCGGTGTCGAAGATGGCCATATTGGCGTTGGCGATGTCTTTTACGGTGACCAGGCCGCGCAGGTCCTCGTTCTCATCAGTGATGCAGAGGGTGTCCTGGTGCTCTTCGCGCATAAGGTTCCAAGCGGCATAAAGCGACATCTCGCCGTTGATGCCCTTTTGCTTTTGGTACTCGAGGTCCTTGATTTGAGGGCGCACCGAGGTGATGAGTTCCGGCTCCTCGGCACCCCAGCGCTTCAACACGAATGCAGTCTCACGATTGATGTTGCCGCAGCGGCGGGGCTCAAAGATTTTAGGACCCAGCGCGTTTTTGAGGTAAGCGTAGGAGATGGCGGAACAAATACTGTCCGTATCGGGATTTAAATGCCCGATGACATTTACCTTGCGGATGGACTCTGCCATGGTTTGCTCCTTGAATAGGTGAGTGTCTTAAGGCATGAAGGGTACCTGAAGACAAACATAGCTTTAAATACCACCTATTAGAACAGGACTTTTCTTCTAGTGGCGCGGTGAATGGGGTAAGGCGCCCGATCGTCACCGCACCTACAAGATATCAGAACATCTGTTCCATTCAAGAGCGAATTAGTGTACAGTGACAAAAAACATCGAGGGCAGGGGCGGCTATGCGGTTGCTACATCTTTCAGATCTTCATGCGGGTAAACGGGTGCGCGGATACTCCATGGAAGAAGAGCTTAAGTCTGCGCTCGCCCAGGTTGTAAAACTCTGCGAGGATCGCGCGGTTGACGTGGTGCTCTTGGCGGGCGATCTCTATGACAGCGCACAGTCCAGCGATCGGGCGATAGATCTTATCGGCAGCTTTTTAGAAACCCTTGCCGAGAAGAGCATCACCGTGGTGGCGACCCCGGGAAACCATGATTCGGCAACCCGGGTGGGCTATGGATCCAAATTGCTTGCTTCTCGTGGAGTGCATGTCACAGGGCCTCTCAAGGCGCCTGTCAAGCCCGTAGTGGTGAGCGATGAGGAGGGTCCTGTATACATCTGGCCCATTCCTTTCGTTCGCCCAGCTACGGTGCGTGCGGTTTTGGATGTCCAGGCAGACACCTATACGCTGGCGCTCAGGGCTCTTATAGACGCAATGAATATTGATACGACGCAGCGCAATGTCTGTGTATCCCATCAATTTGTCACTAATGGGTTGGTGAGCCCTCAGCGCTCAGAAAGCGAATTGAGCGTGGGCGGCACAGATAATGTCGACGTGTCGGTCTATGAGCCTTTTGATTATGTGGCGCTGGGTCACCTGCATAGGCCTCAGAAGGTGTCTCGGAATACGGTGCGCTATGCGGGCTCGCCGGTAAAGTACTCGGTGAGTGAGGCTGCTGGCGAAAAGTCGATGGTGCTGGTGGAGCTGGGATTAAAAAAAGATGGGGTATGTGCAACATCCATCGAGCTCGTGCCTATTGAACCGGTTCATGATTTGAGAAAGATTCGCGGTCCGTTGGAGGAGCTTTTGAGTCCGGAAGTACTTGCTTCGGCACCTGCTGATGACTATGTGTACGTGACACTTACCGATGACGCCATGCCATTGGATGCCATGGGCCGCTTACGCGAAGCCTATCCCAATTTGATGGGGCTCGAGCTGCAGGCAGAGATAGATGCAGAGGATGAACTGCCATTGATGCCGGTAGAGGCCGAAGCTTCTTTGGAAGCGCTGTTTGGCGAGTTTTTTGAACTACAGACAGGCCATTCTATGAGTCCAGAACAGGTGGCTGTAGTGGAAGCCTCCGTCGAAAGCTTGGAGGCCTAAGCCATGAGACCGCTTACCCTTACCATGAGCGCCTTTGGGCCCTATGCAAAAGAAACTACCATTGACTTCGAGCAGCTGGGAACCTCGGGCCTTTATTTGATTTGCGGCGACACCGGTGCTGGTAAAACCACTATTTTTGATGCAATCACCTTTGCGTTGTTTGGCAGTACTGCCAATGATGGAGATAGCGACAGCACTCTGTACTCTCAATTTGCCGAGTTTGGCACTCCTGGTTACGTGGATCTGGAGTTTGAACTCAAGGGCATACGCTACAAAGTGCACCGTACCTTGTTCTATGAGAGGCCAAAGCAAGGCAAAACAGGCGTCACCACCAACAAGCCCACTGTAGAGCTTTGGGAGGGTGTTGAGAGTGGGGCTATTCCTCAAGGAATCTTGCCTATTACCAAGAAGGGCGAGGTAACCAGGCGCATCGAGGAGCTTTTAGGACTTAGCCAGAAGCAGTTCATGCAGATAGCTATGATTGCTCAGGGCGATTTTGCACGCTTGCTAGAGGCCGATACCAAAGAGCGCAAAGAGGTGTTCTCGACACTCTTCCGCACAGCCAACGCGGGCGTCTTACAAGAGATGCTCAAGTCGCAAGCGGCTTCAGTGGAGGCTGAAGCTAAAAATATAAAGGATCAGGCCCGCACCGAAGTGATGCGAGCTCAAGGTGCGCTCAAACTTATGGAAGAGCTTGAGAATTGGGCACAGGGCGAAGCTGCCACGGTAGCTGATCCTCTTAGCGTAGTCGAGAAGCTATGCAAGGCCGACGAAAGTGAACGCGCAGAACTCTCGGCGGTTCTAGCGCAATTCCAAAAAGAGTCCTCTGAGCTTGAGCGTCAGCGTCAGCTTTTAGAACGTGCTCAGGAGATCGATGATTCAATTGTTCGAGTGACTTGCCAGCTTCCCGAATTGGAAAGCGCTGTTGCCAGGGCCAAGAATCGTTATAGCGATGCCCAGAAAAACGAGACTCAAGAGCATCATCTTACGGCTCAAAGCCTTGCAATAGAGAAAGAGTTTGACGACTATCTTGCGGTGGATGCACAGCGTGAGAATGTAAATAAAGCACAGGCTGCCGAGAAGAGCGTTCAACAGGCAAAGGACGCCGCCCAGGCGCAAGAGTCGGAGGCGAAGGCTGCGCTTGATGCGGCTGATGCAAGGATTGCTCAACTTGCTGAGGTAAATACGCAACGTCTTGGGGCTTCCGAGATGCTCAACGGCATACAAAAGAAAGCGGAGTCTCTTGAGAGGCGTATTGGCGCCTGTGACAATGTAGCCAAGTTGGCAAAGGACTACCTCAATAAAACAGTTGACTACAACCAGCTGCAAAAAGCAGCCCAAGACGCAAAAGATTGCTGGTCTATGGCCGACAATGCTCGCAGTAATGGCGTGGCGGGAATTCTTGCCCAAAGGCTCCAAGAAGGTCAGCCCTGCTTGGTATGCGGAGCTACTACTCATCCGTCACCTGCCCCGTTGGCTGAAGACATGCCCACAGAAGACGAGCTCAATGATTTACAGGAAGCTCGCGATCAGGCCATTGAGATTCGAGACGCAGCAGCAAAGAAGCTCTCTTCTGCCCAGGGGCGCTATGAGACCGCATGGAATGCGTTGGATCCGGAAGATCAAACTGCACTAGGCACCAGTTTTGAGTTTGCAGATCAGGTGGCGGCTCTTGCTAAGAAACAAGTGGATACCCTTAAAGAAATGATGAAAGATGAAAAATGCCAAAGAAAGGCCCTTGAGACCAAGCTTGACAGTTTAAAGGCATTAGAAAGGGAGTCCCAGGAGCTTCAGCAGAGTGTTGGGACTCTCAAGAAAGCCCAAGAAGAAGCCCAAGCAGCTCTTAAAAGTGCGTTGGAACAGCAAGGCCAAGCTTCCAGTGCATTGGCCGCTGCAAAGGAGCGCTTGAACACTCTGGCCAGCGGATTGAGCTATCCAAGTCTTGATGAAGCAAGAAAAGCTGCTCAAGGGTTCCATGATCAGGCGGCAGAGTTGAAGCGAATTCGAGAGGCCGCACAAAAGACATTGCAAGAGAATCAACAAAAACTAGAGCAAACAGCCCAGCAGCAGCTTCTTTTGCAAGAACAACGAGACAAGCTTTCTGTGCCAGACAAACAGGCCTATCAAAAAGATCGTGATGCCTGGGAAGCGCAAGGCCAAGCATTGCGCGATCGGCAAGATGCATTGGCAGAAAGAACGGCTGCCAATAGCGGGGTAAAGAAAGTGCTTGAAGAATTGGCATCTCGCCAAGATCAGATCCGAGAAGAATTCAAAGTACTCGAGCCTCTAGGCCGCGTGGCAAGGCGTGAGGGAATTCACAAGGGTCTTGATTTTGAGACTTTCCTGCAGGCCCGTTGGTTCGATCGCGTGCTCGCAGCAGCTAACCGCAGGCTCTCTTCCATGACTCAAGGACGATTTGCCCTAGAGCGATCGGTTGAGTCTAGGGACCTTCGAGGCGCAACAGGTTTGGATATCAACGTCTTCGATGCTTACACCGGTAAGCGCAGGCCAGCTTCTACGCTTTCGGGCGGTGAAATGTTCAAGGCGTCGCTCTCATTGGCATTGGGGCTGTCTGATGTGGTGCAGTCTCAGGCGGGAGGTGTACGCCTAGACGTGATGTTTGTCGACGAAGGGTTTGGCTCATTGGACACCGAGTCACTGGGATTGGCCATCAATGCGCTTGCCAATCTCACGGGCGATTCTAAGCTTGTCGGCGTCATCAGCCACGTCGACCTCATGCGTGAAACCATCCCTAAGCAGATAGTGGTGACGCGAGGCAAAACTGGGTCTGAAGCCAGATTGCATCTGGATTAGCTCAGAGCAGCACTTAAGAATGAAGCCTAAAAATGCCCCTCTGTCACAAAACAGAGGGGCTCATAAGAAAGGACTCATCACAACGATTATAGGTAGGCCCATCGCCAGCAGCCTACCTATAAAGCGAGGTAGTCTTAAGCCTGGGTCTGCGCGTCTGCACCGCGCACCTGAGTGTAGGTGCGGTCTGGGAAGAGCAGCTCGCATACCGTGTTCCAACCAAAGGCCGTGCCTCGGGCATAGGGGCATCCAATGCAGTTGTCACGGAAGCACACCTGCTCGCTCTTGGCCACGCCTTGAGGTTCCACGTCCTTCCCCATGGCCGCCAGTACCTGAGAGGCAATCTGCTGCATGCCAAGCTTGGTGGGGTGAGTGCCGTCGGCAGCATCGTAATCGAGCTTGAATGCGCGGGCGTCGGCCACGTGGCAGTTCTCCCACTGACCCGCCGCAATGCGAATGGCGTTGTTGTAGCGGTCGAAGTGATTGCCGCGGTAGGGATAGGTGAAGCAGGTGCAGTTGGTACCTGTGAGGCGGCCTACGGGAAGGGTGATGCACCACACTTCCACGCCAGGGTTGTCACAGACAATGTTTTGCAGCATGCGGCTATAGGCCTCGCCAAACTTCTCTGCGGCATCCATAGGAGCCATGGCAGGAGGCTCAACGGGATACTTAGAAAGATCGATGTTGTAGGGGGTGGCGGTGCCGCGTCCAAGCATTTGGTTAAGGGTGCCACCCCAGCCAAAGTCGTTGATGCCCATAAAGATAAGGACAGCATCGGGATGCACGCCGTCTTTTTGCAAGGCATTGGTGCGCATGCGAGATTCTCCGGCAGGATAGCCTACGCCCTCGACGCAGGAGCCAGACCAACTGGCGTTGGCCAGAAACTCGCCGCCCATACCTTTGATGACCTGCATCCACCAAGTGTCGTCTACCGTGGTAACGCCAGTGAAGTCCAGGTTCTCGCCGGTATAAAACACGTTCCAACCCTCAGGGATATAGCCCTCGAAAGTCGACATGGAGTCGCCCATGACAGATACAAGCATGGTGGTTCGCTTTCTCTTAGCCAACGTTTAGAACACCGTTATACAAGGTGTGTTGCGCCCATGGGACACAGGCAGCCTTACCTATCATTTACCAGCTTCAAGGACGTGGCCCTCTCTTTCTGGTGAGTAGTCCTTCTCGGCTGCGAGCGTCAAAGGGCATGACTCATTGAGACGAGAGATTCATGCGGCCAAAAGAGATGCTGGATGTAACAGCTCATCTCTTCTCGGCACTTAAGCTCACACGAAGCAAAAGTGTGGGGGTAGCATAAAGAACGTGCGCGATTCTGGACCATGCGGCTGGGGGATTGGTGGTCGAGCTGGTCTAGAAGCAGATAAAAGTTTGGTTCTTTGGCTCGAAAGGGTAGTGCTATGAAATTCTCCCGACGTCTCGATGCTTTTGGCGAAGAGGTTTTTGCCTCACTCAATGCCCAGCGCCGTGCGCTGGAAGGTCGGGGCAAGACCATGATCGACCTGTCGGTGGGAACCCCTGATTTTGCGCCTTCTCAAGAGATTGTCGATGCGCTGTTGGAGTCGGCCAAAGATCCCGATTCTTGGAAGTATGCGCTCCATGACTTGCCGGAACTTTTGAATGCGGTGTGTGCCTACTACAAGCGTCGTTTCAATGTTGAAATCACGCCCGACATGGTGATGATGGTCTCGGGCACCCAAGAGGGCATGGCCCACCTGGCGATGACGCTGGCAGATCCCGGTGATTCGGTGTTGGTGCCAGATCCTTGCTATCCCATCTTCGCAGGTGCTGCGCATCTCGCAGGGGCGGCTCCGGTGTTTTATCCCCTGACTGCCGAGCATAACTTCCTTCCCTACCTGGAAGGCATTGACCCTCATCAGGCTGATGAGGCCAGCTATATGGTGGTGTCGTTGCCTGCAAACCCAGTGGGTTCTGTAGCCACTCCGGAGTTTTATGAGGAGCTGGTGGCCTTTGCCAAGGCGCACGATCTGCTCATTGTGCACGATAATGCCTATTCTGACATCATTTTTGATGGGAACAAGGGTGGCTCGTTCCTGGCGTACGAGGGCGCCAAAGAGGTGGGCGTGGAGTTCTTCTCCCTCTCCAAGTCCTTCGATGTGACCGGCGCGCGCCTCTCCTTCCTGGTAGGTCGTCCTGATGTGGTTGCTGCCATGCGCAAGCTTCGCGGCCAGCTGGACTTTGGCACGTTTATTCCTCTGCAAAGGGTGGCCATTGCGGCGCTCACCAGCGACTTGGGTCCTGTGGAGCAACAGCGTCTTAATTATCAAGCACGAAGGGATGCACTGGCAGACGGTCTTGAGGCCATCGGCTGGGAGCGCCCCAATGCTCAGGGCACTATGTTCATGTGGGCAAAGCTTCCGGAGCGCTATGAAAACTCTTTCGACTTTGTACAGGAGCTCATGGAGAAGGCGGGAGTGGTGGTCACGCCTGGTGCTGCCTTTGGCCCAGAGGGCGAGGGGTATGTGCGTCTGGCGCTGGTGCTGCCTCCAGAGGAGCTGGCCCGTGCCGCCGCAAAGATCGGAGAAGCGGGTTTTGGAGCCTAGGAGGGTCTCCGGGGATTTTCATGAAGGTTGGGCGCAAGCGGGGCCTCTACGGGAGAATCCTTTTTGTGAGGTGGCTCATAGATAAGATCTGTCGCTCCATTAGCGGATCTTATCCTGTCCAGCGGCAACTCCCCGAGTATTAACCTCATGCTTTCTGGCGGGCTTTAGGGCCTGTGCCAAGAAAGCCCGCCCCTCAAAGATTTGAAAGAAGACTCTTTATGGCTCAAAAAATTGCGTTCTTTGATATCGATGGCACTCTGTTATCCTTCCGCACCCACTCGATGCCCCATACCACCCAGGTAGCGCTTCAGGAGCTTCGCAACAACGGCGTGCTTATCTATATTGCGTCGGGCCGCGCGCTGTTCCAGGTGCCTTCGTTCTTGCGCAACGGCCAGGGCGATTTTGAGGGCTTCGACGGCTTTTTGTGCAACTCAGGCCAGGTGTGCTTGGATGAGCGCGGCATCTTTCGTATGACGGCGGTGGATCCTGAGGCGGTGCGCCTCATTACCGAGGAGGCACTTAAGGGTGGCTTTGACATCGTCTATATGACGGCGGACCGCGCCTTTACCCCGCGCCACGGGCCGCTGGTGACTGCCGCCGAGGAGCACGCTAACGTGAAGTTTGATGAAGACGTGCCAGAGGCTGCCTATACTCGTCCGGTCTACCAGCTCAATGCCTTTATCGCGCCCGAAGACGAGCACCTGATCACCGACGTCACCGACAAGGTAAAGCTGGTGCGTTGGACCGAGGATTTCGCAGACGTCATCCCTGCAGACGGCGGCAAGGATCAAGGCGTCTGGGCGGTGCTTGACCACTACGGCATCGATCGCAAGGATGCCTATGCCTTTGGCGACGGCGGCAACGACGCTTCGATGTTGGCCGCAGTGGGCAACGGTGTTGCCATGGGCAACGCAGACCACAGGGCAAAAGACGTGGCCAATGTGATCACCACTTCGGTAGACGATGCGGGCATTTACCGTGCCTGCGTGCACCTGGGCCTCATCGATGACGTGCTTCACATGTGCGAAGAGGACCGTTGCATCATGGTGATCAAGGACGGCAAGAACAAGTAGAGCCGGCTGTAGCAGTAAGGACACGGTCGACGCGGTATGCAGCCAGTTAGAGAGAGGGTGTCTGATGGACATGGAGAAGACCATCGAGCGCACTGAGCTCGATTACGGACTTGATGACATTGCAGCCACTGTACGCGGCTGTCGCAGCTATCGACGCTTCGATGACGGCGACCCTATTCCTCGCGAACTCATGCTGGCCTTGGTAGACTTGGCGCGCCAGACGGCCTCGGCAGGCAATTTGCAGCCCCTTCGCTATCGGTTGGTGAGCGATGCCAGCGTGCGCGATGGGGTATTTAAGCGCCTGGGATGGGCCGGCTATCTTGCCACCTGGGATGGACCGGAGCTGGCAGAGCGTCCCACAGGTTATGTCGTGGTATGCGCTGCCGATAAGGTCACCCCTCTGACCTGGGTGGACGCAGGCATCGCTTCTCAAACCATCCTGCTGGCAGCCACCGAGGCTGGTTTTGGCGGCTGCATCCTTCGCAACTTCAAACCCGATCTCGCAGAGTTCTTGAGCTTGGAGGGCGTCGAGCCCCTGCTGGTCATCGCGCTGGGCACTCCTGTGGAGAAGTGCGTGCTCGAGCCTTTGGACAGCTCCCCTGACGGCATAAAGTACTGGCGCGACGACCAAGGTGTGCATCATGTGCCCAAGCGCTCTCTAGAAGAGGTGCTGGTCTAAAGATCGGAGCTTCGCAGGTCTTGGGATGCCGAGAAACACCAGCTCACAGGGTTGGCGTTTCTCGGCAAGGGTAACCTTACGACAGTGTCATAGACCTGTTATCTAAATCGATGGATGTTAAGAGGCAGGGCTGTCAGCATTGAAGTCGATAAAAGATTCGGTCGAAGGAGACTTCAATGCTCGCAGCCATCCTCATTATTGCTTGTCTGGCCGTTTTGCTTCCCATGGTGGTGGCTCCGGTGATGCTTTACTGGTAGTACAAAAGTTGCTACAGCCTTTGTAGCAAACGGGCAAGGCGAGAGCTGCAAAGGGCGGCCTCGAATCGCGTAGGGCAATCAGTCCAAAAATGATTGGAAATCAAAGAGTCAGATAGGCATCGGCTTGATATTTACAGATGTCTGGCCGATGTATGGTGAGCGCATAGGGTGACGTATAGTTTTGTATAAATGCAGTTAAAACCAACTATATAATACAGTATATAGTTGGTTTAGCCCTGAAGGCGGCGGCAAAGAGGTCTGGCCATGCGCATGGAACAAGTGGGAAACCAACTGGCTGAACGCATCAAAGAAGATCCCTTCTGGCTGTGGATTGCCGCGCTGGTGCTCACTACGTTGGGAATGCTGTGCGCGGTGTTGGACCTACGGACTGCTACTGTGATTAGCAACTCGGTGCTGGTGGCCGTCTCTGCCGTCATGGCGGTGAGCCTCTATAAAAGCCGCCAGGTGCTCAGGTTTGGTTTCGCGCTCTTTTTGATGGTCTATGGGCTTGTGCTGATCTTTGGCCCGTTCTGGGGCTTTCCCTTTTGGCTCAATTAAAAGCTGAATGGGCGGCGGACATACCGCCGTAGTCATCAAAAGTAGAATATGAATAAGGAACCGCATTACGTTTTAGGCCAGGCAGATTACGTATCCTGGGAACCTATGTCAGCGAATCACGACTTTAAGGTGGTATTCAAACTGCGTTTCAGCGCACATGGAACAGTTCTATCTGAGTAGGTTTGGTATGAATGGGTGGGAAGAACCAAAAAGAAAGGATGTTCCATGGCATTTCAAAAGGTAGTAGTGGCAGGCGGCGGTGTGCTGGGCAGTCAGATCGCATTTCAAAGCGCCTACTGCGGACTTGACACCACCATTTGGCTTCGCAGTGAGGGCTCCATTGGCCGTACGCAGCCAAAGATCGACCAGCTGGTAAAGGATTACCACGCGCAGATCGACGAGATGGCAGAGGCCCTCAAGAAGAGCCAGGAAGAGGGCGAGCCCATGCCTACCGGCGCTTGGGCTATGGGCATCGCGGATCCCGACAACTTTGATCCTGATGCCTGCCACAAAAAGGTGGACGAGGCCACCAAGAACCTGTGCTTAGAGCTGGACATGGCCAAGGCCGTAGAGGACGCAGACGTGGTAGTGGAGTCTATGGCCGAGCAGGAGAAGGCCAAGATCGACTTTTACAAGAAGCTTGCGCCGCTTATGCCTGCCAAGACCGTGCTGGTCACCAACTCCTCCAGCCTTCTGCCCAGCACCTTCGCGCGCTACACCGGCCGTCCCGACCGCTATCTGGCCATGCACTTTGCCAACCACATCTGGAAGAACAACATCGCCGAGGTCATGGCCCAATCCAAGACGTCGGCGGCCTCCTTCGACGCCGTCATCGGGTTTGCCAAGAAAATCCGCATGGTGCCACTGCCGGTGCATAAGGAGAAGGCAGGCTACCTGCTCAACTCCATGCTTATCCCGTTTTTGTTCTCGGCCATGGACCTCTATGTGAACGGCATCTCCGACCCTGAGTCCATCGATACCGCCTGGGTCCGCGGCACCGGCTCACCCAACGGCCCCTTCCAGATCCTCGACGTCGTGGGCCTGGTCACCGCGTACAACATCGTGCAGCCCTACACCAAGATCCCCGGATTCGTCGCCCCCTACAACTTCAAGGGTATCTCCGCCATGCTCAAGAAGAAGATCGACGCTGGAGAGACCGGCGTTGCCGCCGGCAAGGGCTTCTACGACTACAGCCAGAAGTAAGCCCTAAAGTCTTGCATTTCGCAGGCCATGAATACGCCGCCCTCCCCACACGTCATATTGGGGAAGGCGGTGTTTTGCTGTCGAGAAACCCAGCCATCGCCACCGGAAGCTCAAGGCCCCTTGCGCTGTCAATATGCCAAGAAACCTCTGCATCCCGTCCAGCAGCTAAAACAGGTCGTCGGTGTCCAGCCAAATGGTGATGGGGCCGTCGTTGATGAGCGACACCTGCATCTCTGCGGCGAAGATGCCGGTCCCCACCGGCACGTCGCAGGCAGCTATCTGGCAAAAGTGCTGGTAGAGCTCGTTTGCGAGCTCTGGCTTTGCGGCGTCGGTAAAGCCGGGGCGATTGCCGCGGCGGCAGTTGGCGTAGAGGGTGAACTGGCTCACCACCAGCACGCTGCCGCCCATCGCCTCCAACGACAGGTTCATCTTGCCGACCGCATCGTCAAAGACGCGCAGGCGGCGAATCTTGTCCCAGAGGCGCTCGGCGATCTGGGGCGTGTCATCAGGCCCCACTCCCAAAAGGATGAGGAACCCATTGCCAATGGCCCCGGTGACCTGGCCGTCTACGGTGACTTGGGCTTGGCTTACTCGCTGCAGCAATGCGCGCATGGGCCCCTCCTTAGGTGTTCGCAGGATGATTGCCATCAAGCTTGGGGTCGAGGATCAAGGGATTGAGGCTATAGAGGCGGGTGTATTTCTCGGCAAGGTAGTCGCAGTAAAAACGGGCGTCAAAGGGCTCGCCGGTGGCTTCCAAGATAAGCTCTGCGGGCTCTTTGGCTCGGCCCCAACGCCAGATGTGGTCCTTTAGCCAAGCGCGCACGGGGGCCAGGTCGCCGGAGGCCAGCACCTCTTCCCAGCTGGTGCCGTCGGCTGCAAGGGACGCCTTAAGAGCATGCAGCAACTGGGCGCCGTAGGCGCTGCCCAGGGCATAGGTGGGGAAGTAGCCAAAGGAGGCCTGGGACCAGTGGACGTCCTGGAGGGCGCCGCGGCGGTTGTCGGGAACCTCTACGCCCAGGTAGGAGCGGTAGAGCTGGGCCCATGCCTCGGGCACCTGGGCCGCGGTGAGGCTGCCGTCGAAGAGCTGCTTCTCGATCTCGTAGCGCACCATGACGTGGAGGGGGTAGGTGAGCTCGTCGGCCTCGGTGCGCACCAGGCTGGGCTCCACGCGGTTGGCGGCCAGGAAGAACTCATCGGGCGTGACGGAGGCCAGCTGCTCGGGGAAGTGGGAGGTCAAAAGGGCCAAAAGCGGCTTGGCAAAGGCGCGGTCACGGCCCACCAGGTTCTCGAAGAAGCGGCTCTGGGCCTCGTGCATGCCCATGGAGGTGCCTCCATGGAGGCAGGTGAGGTCGTAGGCGGGGTCCACGCCGGCCTCGTACATGGCGTGGCCGCCCTCGTGGAGCATGGAGAAGACGTTGGAGAGCAGGTCGTCGGGATAGATGTGGGTAGCGATGAAGACATGCTGAGAGTCGATGGCGTCGGAGAAGGGGTGTTCTGTTTGGCCCAACACCAGCTTTTGAGGGTCGACGCCCTCCGAGGTTGCCAGATCGCGAGAGAGCTCCCACTGCACGGCGGGGTCAAAGTAGCCGCGCACGCACTCGTTCGAGAGCTGAGGCGCCTTTGTCACCGCAGCCACCAGGGGCACCACGGTGGCCTTGAGCTGGTCGAAGAAGGCGTTGTAGAAGGCGCGGCTGGTGCCGTGCTCAAAGAGGTCCAGCAGTGTGTCGTAGGGGTCTGCCTCAGGATTCAGCGCCACCGCCATCTCTTTGGAAGCGGCCACCAGCTGATCCAGATAGGGGGCAAAGTCATCCCAGCGATCTTTCTGCTTGGCGCGCTTCCAGGCGTCGGTGGCCTCGTTGGTAAGGCGGGCGATGCGGCCTGCCAGCGGGGCAGGGATACGCAGCTGCTCCTGCTGGTCGCGGTCCATGACGCGCAGCTGGGCTGCGCGGAAGAAGTCCAGCTGGCTCTTGTGGGCCTTAAGCTGGGCCACGATGGCCTGGCTCTCCTCGCCACACAGCAGCTGGCGGTCGTCCTCCTGCAGGGTAGCCATGGCCTCGCCGCGGTTGTGGGCGCAGGCGGCGGGGTCGGCGGTCTCTGCCAGCCAGAGGGCGCTGATCATGCCGTAGCGAAGGGCGTAGCGCCTCAGCTCCAAGGCATCGAGGGCGGCCAGGGTATCTTGAAGGTCCGAGTGCGCCATAGGGGCTCCTTAACTCGATGGGGCAGGGGAGGCGGGCACATCTCATGCATCAACAAATGCCGACAAACCCACCCTCCCTACAAGGGATGTCTGGGCTCATCCTACCCCTCATAAACCCCTCTGACCCCACCTAAGTTTTCCATTGGGGATGGACGTTTTTCTCGGCGGCGAAATGAGGCTCCAACGCTGATAGAGTGGATAGCGTTGAAAGGAGAGCTATGGCGAGTTCTTACTTGAGTTTTGACGAATGGGAGGATGTCTACGCAGACCGCATAGAGCATCTTCGCCGCAGTGCCGTGCGCGACCTGTTCGCAGCTATATCCAGACCCAACGTCATTGGGCTTTCCGGCGGCAGCCCTGACATCTCCAGCCTGCCGCTGGACGAGGTGGCCGAGTGCGCCAAGCGCGTAGTCACCGAGAACGGTTTGAAGTCTTTGCAGTATGGCGGCTCGGATGGGCGCATCGAGACCCGCACCATGGTGGCCGACATGCTGGCAGAAGACGATATCCACGTGGATCCCGACGAGATCATCATCACCGGCGGCTCCCAGCAGGCGCTGGACTTCATGGGGCGCGTGTTCATCAACCCCGGCGACAAGATCATCGTGGAGGGCCCCAGCTATCTGGGCGCGCTCCAGGCGTTCTCGGCCTATCAGCCAGACGTCGAGGTCGTTCCCATGGACGGCGAGAGCATGCGCATGGACGCGCTGGAAGAGACCCTCAAGCGCCTGGGGCCCCGCGGCGCCAAGTTCATCTACACCATCCCCAACTTCCAAAACCCTGCAGGCGTCACCATGACGCTGGAGCGCCGCAAACGGCTTTTGGAGCTGGCCCGCGAGTATCACATCCAGGTGATCGAGGACGACCCCTATGGCCGCCTGCGCTTCGAGGGCGAGCACATCCCGCCTTTGAAGTCCATGGACCCCAACGTCATCTACCTGGGCACCACTTCCAAGATCTTTGCCCCGGGCCTGCGCTTGGCCTGGTGCGTGGCACCCAAGCCGGTGATCGCCAAGATCAACCTCTGCGAGCAAGGAGCAAGCCTTTGCTGCAGCGCCTTCAACCAGATTCTGGCCGAGCAGTACTTCGGCCGCACCGACTGGAAAGGCACCCTGGAAAAGTCCAAGGCTATCTATAGGAGCCGCCGCGACGCCATGATCTCGGCGCTGGAGGAGTTCTTCCCGCCCGAGGCCACCTGGACCCACCCGCAAGGCGGCCTCTTTGTCTACGTGACGCTGCCGCCTTACTTTGACACCGAGCAAATGATGTCGGCTGCGCTGGAAAACGGCGTGGCCTACGTGCCTGGCTCCAACTGCTTCCCCAACGGCGAAGGCAAGTCCTCCATGCGCTTGGCCTTCTCCTACGAGCCAGAGGAGAAGATTCGCGAAGGCGTCAGGCGCCTCTCGGAAGTCATCGCAGACCGTATGGAGCTCTACCGTGCGTTCCTCAAGGCAGGGGCTCTGCCTGAGGCCTCAAGCGAAGGGATGTAATCCATGGACAAGCTGACAGTTGCCGTAATTATGGGAGGCTCCTCCTTTGAGCGCCGGTTCTCCCTGGCCAGCGGCAAGCACGTGGTGGAGGCGCTTCAAGAGGCCGGCCACACTGTGATCCCTTTGGATGCCGACGAGAACCTGGTAGACACCCTGCGCGCCGAGCGCCCGGACGTGGCATTCATCGCCATGCATGGCGCCGGCGGCGAGGATGGGGCGGTGCCTTCGCTGCTCACCTTTTTGGACATCCCCTTCGTGGGATCACTGCCCCCGGTGTGCCGCAACACCTGGAACAAGGCCGAGCTGCCCTTCGTGATGGCCCGTGCCTATGCCCCTGAAGACTCCGTGGTGCGCTGGCCTGCCCAAATCGCGCTGCCGGCAGGGGCTTTCCGCAACCTGGGCGCCGCCAAGGCGCTGGACCTCATGCCCGAGCGCGTGGGTGGCTTCCCGCTGGCGGTGAAGCCTGGCTGCGGCGGCTCTGCCATGGGGCTTTCCAAGGTGGAGGGTGCCGACCAGCTGGGCGTGGCCCTGATGGGCGCCTTGGCCTACGACGACACTGCGCTGGTACAGGAGTGGGTGGAGGGCGCCGAGCTCTCCGTCACCGTCATTGGCGACCCCGGCGACGAGACCGTGCTGCCTCCGGTGGAGATCGTGGCCGACGGGATCTACGACACCGACGCGCGCCTGAACCCCACAGAAGTCCACTACTTCTGCCCGGTGCGCCCCCAATCGCTCTCGCCCGACCCCTCCGAGGCAGACGTGGCCCGCAGCACCTGCGAGCGTGCGGCCATCGAGGTCTATCGCGCCTTTGGCTGCCGCGACATGGCCCGCATCGACATGGTGTGGGACGGCGCCGCCCCTCGTGTGCTGGACCTCAAGGTCTTCCCCGGCCTTACCGAGACCTCCCTGGTGCCAGTGGCCCTTGCCGCCGCCCAGATCTCGCTGCCCGAGCTGCTGGACTCCATGGTGCAGCAAGCCTACCGGCGCGGCTGCTAATCAGGCCGTCCACGCCGTCCACGCCCCTAATGCGCATTGCGCGAAACCCTAAAAGGAGGAAGCATCATGTCCCAGACATTGGTTGAGATTCTTGGTGTGACAGAGGATGTGGACGGCGCCTGTGGCCCGGAGCGCCTGCTGGTGGGCATCGACGTGGGAGGCACCACCGTCAAGGTGGCTCTGGTCACCTTGGACGGGGTGGTGCAGGCCAGGGATGCCGTGCGCACCAAGTCCATGCGCACCGGCGAAGAGGTGCTGGAGGCAGCCAAGCAGGTCCAGGCCCTCGTCGCCGAGAACCTCAAGCCTCAGCAGCAGGTGGCCGCCGTGGGCTTGGCGCTCCCCGGAGTAGTGACTGCAGAAGACACCCTGCTCATGGCTCCCAATGTGGATGTGGACCTGGAAGGCCTCATCCTGGCGCTGGAGCGCGTCATGGGCGTGAAGGTCTACCCGGTGAACGACGCCAATGCCGCCGCTTTGGGCGAGATGTGGAAAGGCGCCGGCGAAGGTGCGCGCAACCTGGTCTTTGTGACGCTGGGCACCGGTGTGGGCGGCGGCATGGTCTTTGACGGCGCGGTGGCGGTGGGGCGCAACGGCGGCGCCGGAGAGATAGGCCATATCGTGGTGGAGCCAGGCGGCCGCCAGTGCAACTGCGGCCAGAGAGGCTGCCTTGAGATGTACACCTCGTCCCGGGGCCTGGTCTATCTCTATCGAGCCGCCTGCGAGGCCGCCGGCGAGGACCCTGTGCCTTTAGAGCACGACGCCCATGCGCTGCCTATCTTCGACGCCGCCCGCACCGGCGACCCGGTGGCCCGGGGGGCCATCAGCCAGTACAGCGCCTACTTGGGCCGTGCGTTGGGCATGCTGGCCTGCGCCCTTGACCCCGAGGCCTTTGTCATTGGCGGCGGCATGAGCGCGGCCTTCGACCTCTTTGGCCCCGAGCTTGTCGCCGCCTATCAAGCCGCCACGCTGCCCACTTGCGCCGACACTCCCATTGTGGAGGCCACCATGGGCAACCTGGCAGGCATGGTGGGTGCTGCCTACCATGCCAAGACCCGCGAGGGGCTCTAGGCGCGCCGACAGCTCCGCGCTGCGACCTCGCAGAATGGCCTCCGGCGGCTCTTGACGCCCCAGCCTTGGCTCGATGATGTGTTTGCAGATGGGCGCCCAGTCTTTTGAAGGTCTGTGCTTCTCGGCACCCTTTTTAAGGCTGGGCGTTTTACCTGGGGCGATAGTGCGGTATACACTAAGAGACTGTGCCTTGGGGCACACCCATGTAGTTCGACCGGCGGCTTGGAGGTCGCTCCGTGAAACAAACCGATACATTTAAATATGAACTATTGCTGCGCCTGTGTGACGAAGCAGCGCACGATAACGAGGCTGTTGAGCTGGCGCCTCAAGACATCCTGCCCCACTATGGCGAGCGGGACACCCAGGCAGAGCGCAAGCAGGCAGCGCATTTTTTCTCGGCAGTGCAGTCGTTGGAGAGCCTGCGCATCGTGCGCATGAAGAAATCTCGCCGCGACGGCGCCACCTACGTGGACTCCATTGTGCTGGAAGACCTCGAGGCCGCAGCCGCCGAGCTGGCCAAGTTCGAGCGCAGGCTCGAGCAGGAGGCGCGGGAGGCAGCCTATAGGGAGCGTCAGCAGGCTGCCTCTGCCGAGGAGGACGAGGCCTCGGAGGCCGAGGTGCCTGAGGCCTATGGGGCGCTGGAGGAGGCAGGAGCTCAAGAACCTGGCTCCTCTGAGGGCGCCGAGGAAGCGCCGTCCGCCGAGAGTGCGGATGAAAGCGCATCCAGTGGGTCGTCGCGGCCTCGCAGGGGTCGGGGGCGCCGCAACTCTGGTCCTGTGGACCCACGCATCACCCGGGAAGCCTGCGAGTATTTAGAAGAGGTGGATGCCCCGCTCACCCCTCGCGAGCTGTCGCTTTTGGTGACCGGCGACACCAAGAAGATCGACAAGACCGGCCTCAAGCGCCTGGCCTCCACGCTGCGCCGCAAGAACTCTGCCTCGTCGAACCAGGGGGCGCTCACCGATGCGGGAGTCATTGCAGATCTTAAGACCATCTGCATCAAAGGCCCCATCGTTCTGATCACCGATAGGGGTGCCATCGACGCCTCCATCCTGCCCAACGGCATCTCCATGTTCGATGTGGACTTGCCCAACATCGACCGCTCCTACGTGCGTGCCAAGCGCATCATTACCGTGGAGAACCTGGACGCCTACCGCCGCTGCAACGGCGACGACGTCTATATCTACACGGAGGGGTCGGTGTCTCCGCGCCATCGCGCCTTGCTGCGCATGATCCACGAGCAAAACCCCCAGGTGGAGTTTGCGCACTTTGGCGACATCGACTATGCGGGCATCAAGGCCCATAGGGTGATCGAGGAGACTTTGGGCTGCGAGGTGGGCATGTTTCACATGGGCATCGCCGAGCTGGCCAACCCCTCCTACCGCAAGGCCATTCACCCGCTCACTTCCAAAGACCGCGATCTGTTGGCGCGCCTTTTGGAGTACGAGCGCTACCGCGGCCTGGTCTCCTACATGCTGGAGCGAAACGTCAAGTTGGAGCAGGAGATCGTGGCGCTGGACCTCTTCTCCGACTACGACGTGGACGCCGCCATGGCCCTTCCGGAGGGCCGCGGCGCCGCCGAGGAACCCAGGCCTGCACCCGCGCGCGCTGCCTCGCGCAGCCGCGCCCGCCGCTCCAACGAGGGCACCTACAAGCGTCAGGCGCGCCAAAACGCCCCTTCTCGCGCCGAAGCCCCCGCCGCGGCCGCCTCTGCACAAGAGGAAACCCCAGCTCGCACCCAATCTAAAAATGTTGCAGCTACTCAAAAGCCTGCGCCTGCCAAAGCCGCGCCTGCTCCCGCCACGTCTCAGGCTGCCGAGAAGCCCGCGCCTCCCGCCCAAGACGCCGCCGCAGCCTCTGAGACGGCAGTAACCGGCGAAGACGCGGCTGCTCCAGAACCCGAGAAACGCACTCGTCGGCGCACTCGCAAGCCGCGTGCTAAAGCTGCCGCTTCCAAGGGTGCTGAGGCTGCTGACGCGCCAGCAACTCCCGACTCTCCCCAGGAGGCCTCTGAGCAGCCAGAGGTTGTCCCTGCCGAGCAGCCAGAAGCCGCGAGTGCTGAGCCACCCCAGCCCAAAGCGTCCAAAGCCAAGGCGTCCCGCCAGCATCGTCGCGAGACGGAGCAGCAGCGCCAAGGTCTCTTGGCCAACGTCTCTGCCGGTAAAGTCTCTGCCCTCGATCTCATGGACGCCGTGGATGACTTGGCGCGCTCCATTCCGGTGATTCAGCTTTTAGCGGCGCTTCCCGGATGGGACCATGAGCGCGCCCAAGCCTTTATGGACCAGGAGTCCATCAGCCATGGCCGCACCCTGCGCGGTTTGGGCAAACGCCAACAGGCGCGGGTGCGCGAGGCCATCAAGGAGCATGCGTAAAGCTCAGGGCCCAGACGCCCCTTAAAGCATCTGGGCGTAAAATCACTTGCATGCACGCTTTTCTTAACGCCAAAGGAGTTTCATGAACAATACCCTGCAGTCTGTCATCACAGGCTTCGTCGTCTTTGTCGTCCTCATGGTCCTTTTGGGCCTTTTCGTCACCGGCCTCAGGTTCTTTGTGAACACCCTCTTGCCCATCGGCGTGGTGCTCTTTGTGGCCTACATCATTTGGTATCTGGTAAAGGGCCGCTATCAGGCCTAATGAGGACTCAAAGTGCAGGGAGCCCCCTGTGCGCGCCGCTTGGCCTGCGATAACATCACAACGCCCGCGAGTTGGACATATTCCGACTCACGGGCGTTGTCTATGAGCTGGCAAGAGGGCGCTTATGATGCAACCCTGCAGGCCTAGCCCCTAAGCTCTGCCACCGATACTCCCAGTGCCTTTGCCAGGCGCGGCAGCATGTAGGCGCGCGGCTGCGCGCCGGCCTCCCACTTAGAGATCGAGCCGGTGGAGGTGCCGGCGGCTGCCGCCAGATCCTTTTGGGTCATCTTGCGCTGCTTGCGCAGGCTCTTGATGCGCTCGCCCAGGTCTGCGGCGTTGGTGGCTGCATCGGCCTCTGGGGCTCCGTCAGAAGCCGGGGCCTCTTGGGTGGCAGGCTCGGCAGCATCCTCAGCCTTGCCGGCAGCCTTGGGCTTGGCGGCCTTGGCGCTGCTAGGACGGCGGGCGCGCGTCTTGCGAGGCTTTGTCTTATCGGCCGGAGCCGCGCCCTCGTCGAGATCCATGGCCGCTTGGCCATCGCTGGGCTCTGAGGCCGCTTGCGCCGACTCATCCCAGGGCAGCGTTTGAGCTGCAGGTTCTTGAGTCTCGGCGCGCTGGGTGCGCGGGCGACGGGTGCGCTTGGCAGGTTTTGAAGGCTCGGGCTTCTCGGCAGAGGGAGACTCAGAGGGCGCCTCAGGCTCAGCGGCAGCCTCATCGTGGGAAGGCTCGGGCTTCTCGGCAGCGGCATCCTTGCGAGGACGACGAGCTGGCCGAGAAGGACGTGCCTCTGCCTCAGGCTCTGTCTCGATGGCCTCTACCTCTTCTGCCTCTGCGGGAGCTGCCTCGTCCTCGGGGGCCTCTTCGAGGTTCGGGCGCTCGGGGCGAGCCGGCTTGCGCTCGCGGCGCGGCAGGGTTTGCTGCAGCTGCTGGGAGAGTTGGAGGGCGTTGTTCATCATGAGGCGGTCGCGGGTGATACCAAAGACGCGGCAGATGCGGGCCACCTGTTCGCGGGAGGGGATCCAGCGGCCGCTCTCCCAGTCATCCACCTGGTCCAAGGTCACGTTGCAGAGCTGGGCCAAGTCCTCGCGCGAGAGGGCGCGTGAGGCGCGCAGCACCCGGATGCGGCCGGCGATGGGGCCTACCATGGGCTCCTCGGCCTCCTCGGGGGTGCGCCAGCCGGCCATAAGCTGCTCGACCGACGCGTCTAAGGCCTCTGCCAGATCGTCGGCAGCCGCAGGGTCGGGCAGGGCGGCGCCGGACTCGTAGGCAACGATCATGTCGGCGGGGACGTCTGAGGCTGCTGCCAGCGCATTGACGTCCATATGTAGTTGGGAGCGCAGGGCGGCCAGGCGCTGTCCCAGCAGGGGATCGGCGTCGTAGGCGCGCAGGTCCTGCACTTCGAAGTCGGAAGTGTTCATGAAGCTCCTTTCTTCGCACCGTCAAAGGCGCACCTCCACTATGCCACGGTGACCGCACATTTCTGGCCCACACAATGCCAACCACAGCTTTTCTGGCCAGTTTGCGCGCAAGGAGGGGGTGTTCGGCGGGTATCTGCCTCAAGGACGTTCTTAGTAATCCATGTGGGGGAGGACCCATGCTCGAACACGACCTTATCCAGCTCATTCACAACCATGCCCAGGCTCCTGCCTCCCAAATTCGCCGCCAGCCGGCGCTCTGGCGAGAGGTGGCCGCGCTTTACCGCGACGCGACAGAAGACGTCAACGATCTCATTGGCCGTGCTCGCGCGGCAGCCGGCGTGATGGGCGGCGACGAGGCCCAAGACGGCATTGACGGCCAGCTGCTGGTGGTGCTTACGGGTTCTGATCTCGCCCTCAATGCTGCACAAGCTGCCTGCAACGCTGCCGTGGCTCAGCCAATCAAGGGTTGCGACTTCACCTGCGTCTCTTGCGCAGACCTTGCCTCCGCTCCCGCAGACTACGTTCGCGATCAGGAGACCGTCCTGCTCGTAGCTCTTTCCCGCGGCGACGATGAGGATCTTTTGTCGGCTGTCGTCCAGGTGCGCTCCCAGACCAAGAACCTCTTTGTGCTGGGGGTTACCTGCAGCTCTGACGACCCTCTGGCCACCGCTCTCGCACCCGAGGATGACGGTCTGGTAGTGGCCCTGCCGCTGGTCGCCTCTGCTGCAGACGATGCTTCCACTGCCCCGGTGGACAGCGAGCCTGTGCAGCTGGCGGGCTTCACGTGCCTGGCGCTCTTTGCCACTCTGTGCCTGGACACCGCTCCTGTGGCCGAGAAGCTCTCCCATGCCAACCAGGCGGCCGCCATGGGCGACAAGGTCATCATGGACGAGGCGGCGCTGGCAAGCCTGGCACTCTCTCCCTTTGACGCGCTGTGCGTATTGAGCGACGGTTCTGCTTTCGCGGGGGTTGCGCGCGAGGCTCGCGACGAGGCGAAGAACTTCTGTGGCCTTAACGAGCGCTCTATCGAGGTGCGTCTGGGCGACGTGCAGTCGGCTGCGCTGGATAACAAGGCGCTCCACGATGCGCTGGGCGTCGCTTTGGTGGGCGGCACCGACGACGATCGCGCAAGCCAGGTGGCAGCCCTTCAAGAGATGGATGAGACTGCCGCAGACAACGGCTGCACGCTGGTGGCTCTCCAGCCAGAGCAGGCCCCGCATTTCACCGGCCGCAGCTTCACCTTTGATGGTTTTGCGGCGCTGCCTTGCAGCTACTTAGGGTTGCCATACCTCATGGCCGTTCAGGTGCTTCTGCTGGCCGCATCGGTAAAGTAGGGTCGCCATAGTTCTAGACTGCGGATAAGGAAACCCCGGGCGCAATGGCCCTTGGCGCTCCCGCCTTCGCGCGCCCTTAAGAACCCCTGTGGGGCTTTTGGGCCCTGTACTCCAGTCAATTACCGAGCTTTGCTGCTCAAGGAGGACCTATGTCGACCTTTGCTATCCATGCCAACTCCTTCTTCCTCCCCTCTGGCCCAACCGGCCCTGGATATCTCACCGTTCATGACGGCGTCTTTGGCGCCTTTAGCACTCAGATGCCTGCCAACGCAGACCGCATCGACGAGCGCGATTGGGTGGCTCCTGGCCTGGTAGACACCCATATTCATGGCTTTGACGGCCACGACGTCATGGATCTCTCTGCTGAGGGACTCGACGCCATCGCCGCAGGCCTAGTGCGTAACGGCTGCACCAGCTTCTTCCCCACCACCCTTACCGCTCCCACTGAGCGCATCGCCGAGGCCTGCACTATCGCCGCCGCGCACGTGAACAAGCCCAAGACCGCCCGCGTGCAGGGAATCTATCTGGAAGGCCCCTGGTTCTCCGAGAAGTACAAAGGCGCTCAGAACCCCGCCTATATGGGAAACCCCGACATCCATGTGTTGGAGCACTGGATGGAGTGCGCCGACGGCCTTACCTTCAAGATCGCCCTGGCGCCAGAGAACGACGGCGCCTCCGACTTCATCGCTCAGGCCACCGCGATGGGTGCCATCGTGGCCCTGGGCCACTCCAACGCCACTTACGAGGAGGCTCGCTGCGCAGTGGATGCCGGAGCCACGGTCTTCGTGCACACCTATAACGCCATGAGCCCGTTGCACCACCGCGAGCCGGGCATGGTGGGCGCAGCCCTTACCTGCCCCAATGTCTATGACGAGCTTATTTGCGACGGCAACCATGTGAACCCGGTGTCTGTCAATGTGGTGATGCGCGCTCGTGGCAAAGACCAGGTTTGCCTCATTACCGACTGTTTGGCTGCTGGCGGCATGCCCGAGGGCGATTACGTGATGGAGGGCCTGCCCATTGTGGTAAAGGATGGTCAGGCCCGCCTTAAGGAGGGCGGCAACCTGGCTGGCTCCATCGTGGGCCTGTGCCAATGCGTGAAGAACGTGGTGGACTGGGGTCTGGCCACTCCTGCAGAGGCTGTGGCCATGGCCTCGATCGTTCCTGCCAAGAGCGTAGGCATCGATGATGTGTGCGGCGCCATCAAGCCCGGCCGCGACGCTGACCTCGCCTGCTTCACCAGCTCTATGGAGCTGGAAGCCACCTATGTGGGTGGCGAGGTGGCCTGGAGCGCGCTCTAAGGCAGGGAAAAGCGTCTGCGAGTCCTTCCACTCTCCCAGTGTCACTTCTGAGTTTTCTGAAAGGCGCCCCGTGAAGGCCTTGCGGAGAAGACCTCCGTTTTCTCCCCTTGGGCATTCCGGGGCGTCTCTCATTTATCGAGGGGTATAGACCTGTCAAGCAAAAAGCGGTGTCGCGCAGGCGTTCCGCTCCTCAGCAGTGGAAGGACACTACTATGGGTATTGATTTCAACGAGATCGGCAACAAGATCGCAAGCAAGGCTTCTGAAATTGGTGGAGATGCCGCAGAAGCTGTCAAGGATTTGGGTTCCAAGGCCGCAGAAGGCGCGCATAAGGTAGCCGATGGCGCTGAGGATCTGGCTCATAAGGCTCACGATTTCGCCGACAAGGCGAGTGCCGCTGCCCGCGAGGCTGGCGACAAAGTGGGCGTTTCTGCAGAAAAGGCAGGTGCCAAGGCCGAGGTTGACAGTGCCAAGGCAGATATCGCCGCAGACGATCTCAAGGCTGGCGTCGACGCCGCCAAGGAAGACCTCAAGTAAACCAGGAACTTCTCTCCTTTTTTATTTGGCAATACCTCTGCCCGCTGCGCAACGCCGGGCAGAGGCGTTTTTTATTTGGGACATCTGGGAACTTCAAGCAGGTAAATTACCCGTTTGAAGTTCCCTTCTTTGATAAAGACCCGCATCTTTAAAACCAAGGCCTCGGTAGTACTCACGCGTGCCTACCGCAGAGATCACCTTGATGGCGGGATAGCCCTTCTCGGCAGCTTGACGACAAGCTTCTTCCACCAGAGTGCGCCCTAGACCTCGATGCTGGGCGCCTGGTTGTTTAAGCCCCAGCTCAGAAACGCGGCCGTATACATGTACTTCGCGGATCATGGCGTCGGGGGAGCCTAGAACAGCCTCAGCCTCCTGGGGGTGGGGCAGTGAGAGGCGCAAAAAGCCTGCAATGGATCCATCTGGAGTGGTCCATGAGAGGAAACGCTCGCAGGAAACCAGCGTCTCGTATTCGTAGGTGCTCATGGAAAGCTCGTCTGCCGATGGTTGCTCGCCCGCGATCTCCCTCATGCGAATCTCTTGGACAGATACTCCTTGGGCTTTTGCATAGGCGTTCACGGTATCTTCTACTGCCTGTCGCAGATTGGCTTCGCGATTGCCCGCCACGATGTCTTGGGCAGAAAAATCCCTAATCATGCGGGAGATGCGCACAAAAGGTGGCGTGACAAGCACATCTTGGGCCAGAGTATCCAAAAGCTCTTCTCGACTATAGGGCTGCCACAAGCCCTTTGCATGATCGCGCTCTAGGGCGGTGCCTCGGATAAGTGCGCAGGGGTAGAGCTTTACTTCGTCTGGCTCGAAGGCGCGATCAGTGACAAGAGTCAGGTAGTCGCGCTTGTCTTGTTCTGGAGTGGCTCCTGGGAGGTTCGCCATAATGTGCGCGTGGATCTTGAAGCCAAAGAGGCGCAAGAGTCCAAAGGCCTGCTCAAGTGAGGCATCGGATATGGGCCTATTGCTGGCGCTCCGGCGCTGGAAGTCCACCGACTGCACGCCAATCTGCACTTTTGTGCAGCCGAGCCGCCGCATCTCTTCGAGAGAGGTCGCGCTAATGGCAGTGGGCTGCGTTTCGAAGGAGAGGCCCACGCAGCGGCAACGTGCTTGCTCGTTTATGTGCTGCTGGGCCTCGACCTCTTCAAGGGTGGCGGTTTGCGCACGCGCAAGCTCATGCCAACCCTCATCTTCTGCCCACAGGCGCTTCCAACCTTCGTTATAACTGAGGAGACCGGCATCTACCTGCGGCTGCAGATCTGCTACACGCTTTTGACAGCCTACTGGATCTGCCGAGAAGCCCGCGTCCAGGTAGCGCTTCCGGCGCTCGGCCGCCAACGTCCTTTCTTCCGGTGAACCTGCGCAGTTGAGGGCGCGAAAAAGCTCGCGCACAAACCAGGCGCGATAGGGGGCGGGGTAGTCTGTCCAGGTGCCACCCAGTACGATAAGCTCCACCTTGTCGGTGTGATGGCCCATGTCTCTAAGTACGCGCAGCCTTCCGGAGACTTGCAAGAAAGGATCAAAGAATGATTGTTCGGCTCGCTGGCAAGCGGGCTCGTCAGCCAGATAGCTCTTTGGCATGCGCAAGTCGTTGGGGCAATAGCGACAGTTGCCAGAACAAGGCCAAGGCTTTGCGATGACGGTGACCGTGGCTACTCCAGAAGCGGTTCTGCGAGGCTTGGCGCGAAGTTGCTCCTTGATGCGCGCTTCCAAGGCTTCACTGATGCCCTTCTTTTGCCAAATGCCGGGGTGAAGCTCGTCTTGGTGCAGGTAGTAGGGGAGGAGCGCTCTCTTTTTCACAGGCGCATCCGGCGCCACAATTCCCGTGTTTTGCTGTCTAATAAGCCTAAGGAACTCCTTCTCGGTAAGCTGGCCCTCTTGGCAAGAAAGTTGTCTGGCAAGCTCTAGGAGAGCTTGCTCCAAACGCTCTTTATAGGTGAGTGTCATGGCTCCTCCCCTTTACATCACAGTGTGTTTTATATAAGAAATCTTCTTAGGCTCCAGCCTCTAGGCCACGCTAGTATAACTGCGTGGGTTCTGGTAGCTTGCGGTTAAGCTGCAGACCCCCAAAGCACCAGATACATCCCTCATCGTTCATCAAAGAAAGGGGCAACTCGTGGATAGTGCCCAGGCGGCATTGGCATCTTCACTCACTGCGCAGTTTTACGAGCATGAGGCTGCAAGTTTCTCGGCTACACGCCAGCAAGGCTGGCAAGGTTGGGAGTTGCTGCTGCCTTATATTGCCCCTCTTGCCAAGACCCGTGCAGCCCAAGGAGTCCCGCTTCGTCTCATTGATTTAGGTTGCGGGAACTTGCGCTTTGAGACATGGCTCAAAGGGAAGTTGCCTCAAGAAGCGGCCTTTGAAGCGTTAGGGGTGGACAGATGTCTGCCGCTGGTGGCAGAGGGGATGGGACTAGAGGGGGTGCGCACGGCTTCGTTCGACCTCGCTTCTCTCGGGCCGCTTCCAGTGGAGTGGCAGGGAAACTTTGATGTGGCGGTATGCTTTGGCCTTATACACCACCTTCCTCTTGCCTCTCAGAGGCATGCATTGATAGAGCGTCTAAGCTCCCTTTTGGCTCCGGGCGGGGTGGCGGCCGTTGCCTGCTGGCGCTTTATGGATGACGGACGTCTCTCCACAAAGGCGCAGCAGGTAACTCTAGAAGCTCGCAAAAGATGGCCAGAGTTGGTGGACAGCTTTGGGCCAAAAGATTGGCTGCTGGGATGGCAAGGGAGTACCGAGGTAGTCCGTTTTTGTCACCACGTAGATGAGGAAGAGCTCGATAGCCTTATGGGCCCAGTGCAGGAAAGAGCGCGCTTCTTTGCAGATGGGTCTTCTGGGACCCTTAATCGCTATGTGGTGTTCGAGCCTTAGCTTTGCTCGCAGGCCCAGTGCGTCCAGCCCCAAACGCTTTGGGTTGAGAGACTTTTGAGCGCTCACGGCTCTCTTTGTTGCGAACACTCCTTTGAGTGCTGGTGGCAGTGCCAAGCTTTTTCTCGGGTTCTCTCCATTGGGTCTTATAAGCGTGGGCCTCAGGGTCCCAGCTTTGTGAGATGTTCCACACCTGGCGCGTGAAAGCGCGCACCTCGGGGTCTACCATGAGCCAAGTGGGATCTATAGGACAGGTGAGATAGAGATCGCTCACAGATCTCACCCTTGAAAGGGCTACGTAGAGCTGGCCTTTCTCAAAACAATGGGGGTCGAGATTCATAGAATCCAGAGTGAGCCCCTGGGTCTTATGAATAGTCATGGCCCAGGCCAGCCTCAAGGGTATTTGTGTATAGGTGCCCTTCTCAACTTCTCGAAGGCCGCCTTCCTCATCCTCTTCGTAGTCCAGAGCGCTCCATTTCATCGCTTCGACGGTAACGGTGTCTCCGCTATCAAGCTCCACGCGCACCTGACCGTCTGCAGGGAATCCAATCACAGTGCCTATGGAGCCGTTTACAAAGGCATCGTCAGGGTCGTTCTTGCAACACACCACTCGTGCCCCACGCTTGAGAGTGATGGTCTCGTCCACTGGATGAACCGAGCCAAAGGAGCCGGTGGTGCGCGCTTTGAAGGTATGGGCTTTCCCGGAGAGTTCGCTCAGTCGCCGGGAATTGATCCTGTCTACCACGCGATTGGTAGAGGCGATGTAAGGAGCTCCTTCAATATACTCATCGCAGGCATGCTGGCTTATCCATTGGCAGGCGGAAGGGTCTCCCTTGCGAATGGCGGTAAGGGCATCCAAGAATGAAGGGTCTGCTTGCCTGTGATGATCCCTGAGGATAAAGGGATGAAAGTCCCATTCTTGCCAGCGGCGCCCTTGGAACGCAAAGGGACCGTGGTAGAGCATGCCATACTCATCTTTGAGATGAGCTTCGTCATCGCCGGCAACCACAGGAGGCAGCTGGGAGAAATCGCCTACCACCACCAATTGAGGCCTGGGGCGCACTTTGCGCATGATGGTGGACACCGCATCGAAAAGATCGCATCGCAGCATGGATATCTCATCAATAATGATTACATCTGCTTGAGAGATGGGCTCTCTCACCCTAAGGCGCGTGCCGCGCCCCTGTACTCCAAGGCCCAGCTTAAAGGCCCTGTGCACTGTAGTGCCGCCAACATTGAGCGCCGCGATGCCTGTAGGGGCGCACACCACAACATTGCGTCGCTTTTTGCGCAGGAGGCGCAAGGCTTCTTCAATCACGAAGGATTTGCCGCAGCCGGCCCCGCCGGTAAGAAAGACGTTTTCCCCTGAGAGGATGGCGTCGATGGCAGCCTGTTGCTCTGCATCTGCGCAGGCTCGTTTTTCTGAAGCCTTCTCTGCCACTTGGCGCCCTCCTCTCACGGGCATGGGAATGTCTACTAACCCTATCGCAGGAGCACCTAGAGCGCTCGGTTTTAGGTCTCCATTGTGACTCAGCCTTGCTATAAGAACAACTGTTCGTATGCTCTAATCAACGAACGGACATACATGGACGGCGGCCAATGGTTTAGCTCGCCAGCCGGAGACTCGAGTCTTGGGACAAAACTCTAACCCCAGTAGTTGCGCCCCAATAATTGTATGAGCTCAGTTCACCTCAGTTCATCGCCTCCAGCCCCGAGCAGCCCACCTTCCTCCGGGTGGGCTGCTTTTTTGCCGAGGTGGGGAGATGAGGCTTCGTAATTCTTGCTAACACGAGATGTACCTGGGCTTTTAGCCCGCAGATTTTACACAGCTCCTAATGAGGGGGCAGGGCGCTCCCTCATGAACGAGAGGAGCGAAAGTGGATGAGAAAAATCTGTGGGGCCACAAGGATCGCCTTCTGGAGGCTTGCTGTTCATACATTGAACAGCTTGGCTTGGATGCAGGAGGCGAATCTATGGGGCAGAGCAGGCGTGTGGGCGGATGGAGTATCTCGGAGGTGGAGGCGCTTATCGGCCTTAGCCGCCGAGACATCCAGCGAGCCTGCTATGGCGGCCAAGGTGGAGTGGCGATCTTGAGTCCCCAAGACACAACTTGGGGTCGTCGTAGCTACGACCTAGAAGATCTCGCACAGCTCTATGTGGTGAAGCAGTATCGGCGTCAGGGATTGAGCCTGCCAGAGGTCAAAGCGGAGATCGAAGAGCAAAAGGAAGCCGGCAAAAGCATCGAAGACTTACTGGGTGTGCAGGTGTCGAGGCTCAAGGAGCAGGCAGAGGAAGTGACTGGGCAGCTGCTTCAGGCCGAGGCGCTGCTGGCTGCAGCAAAGGGTGACGAGGGGACTTCGCTGGAAAAGCTGGTCTCTCGGCACCTGGGAATTCGCAGTGCGCTGGATCCAAGCCTCTCTACGCCGCCGGAGAAGAACCCGGCTTCCTCTATAGAGACGCTGCTCTATACCCCAGGGCTCATCGATAGCTCGGGGGTGGCATTGGCTATGGATGTGTGGCTGGGGCCTGGATCTGCAGAGATGCTGAGAAGCGCTGCAGAGGCAGCCAGCCTAAGAATTCAAAGCAATGGAGGAGAACATGAAAAAATTCAAAGCAATGGAGGAGAACATGAAAAGTAAGATGGCAAAAGCCCAGGGTGTCCATGCCTTCACCAGGCGCGCTTTTCTGGGAGGAGTGCTGGCGATAAGCGCAGGCCTATGCGGATGCGGGGCGAAGACTTTGACAAGTGGCGATGCCCAGGGGTCGCAGACAAGTGGGGCTCCGGAGGCAAAGCCCCAGGAAGAAGCCCCTAAAGTATCTTCTGATCCTCATGTGGTCTACATCAAGAACTACAAAGGGCAAAACGCTGCGGCTCTGGGCTATGCGGCGGCCAACACCTTTCGCATGGAAAAACTGGGAGCGATCTATCTGCGCCTGGTCTACGTGGACCCCTCGGGCGTCTTTGTGGATCCAGAAGACGAGGAGCAGCTCAAAGGCTATGTGGTCTTCGACCAAAACCTGGCGCCCAATACCCAGGTAGACATCGAGTTTAGGCAGGACAAAGAAGGAAACGAGCTTCAGACCATCGCCCGCTGGCAAAGCCACGAGCAGGTAGTGTTGGCGGTAAAGGCCACGGGAAGTCCCGACCCAACTCCGGTGGACATGACTGCCATCGATGGGGCTCCCGATAGATATACGAACTATATTCGCGACTACACAGGGCGCAACCTGGCCGAATGCGGCTACAACTCCGCTGCGGGCAACCTTACCGACGCCTATGGCCCCGGCTTCATCCACCTGGCCACAGTGAGCGACGACGGCGCCTACATCGACCCTGCAGACAAAGAGGCTCTCGCCAGCTATGTGGTGGTGTCTCAGGACGTGGCCCCCAATACGCAGTTCACCATGGAGCCCACGACGGCTGCCAACGGCGAGGTCTACGATCTTATCGGCTCGCAATCCATCGATACGGTGACGCTGACGGTGCGCAAGCTGGAAGCCAAGGGGTAGGGGGCGAGGATCCAGTCGAAGGGGAGGGCGGAGCCGAGCTCCTGCGTTCCTTGCCGAGAAACCCCTCCATCGCCACAAGAAAACACCCAGCTGCTGGGAGGAGGTGCAGCTGGGTGTTCCTTAAACAGATGATGCGGGACTGGGAGGCTCCCTGCGACAATTAGGCGCGACCGGTGGAGCCCAGGTTGTCCATGTGGCTGGCCACGATGGAGGTGATGTTGGCCATGCCGGCCTTGGCGGGCTTCTTGGGGTCGAAGACCTCGGGGTTGGCGGCCATGTAGGCCATGAAGCCCTTCATGTACTCCTGACGAAGCTCGGTAGCGTAGTTCACCTTGCACACGCCGTTGGCGATGGCCTCTTTGACCTGGTCGTCGGGTACGCCGGAGGTGCCATGGAGCACCAGGGGCACGTCGACGCGTTCGCGGATGGCCTTGAGCACTTCCTGCTCGATGTGGGGAGTGCCGTGGTAGACGCCGTGCGCGGTGCCCACGCCCACTGCCAGGGAGGTGCAGCCGGTGCGGCGCACGAACTCCTCGGCCTCGGCGGGATCGGTGAAGGGATTGCCGTGGCCGGCGTCGGGACCGTCGTCCTCTTTGCCGCCCACGCGGCCCAGCTCGGCTTCTACGGGGATGCCCATGGCGGCGCCTACGCGAGCCACAGACTCGGTGATCTTGATGTTGTCCTCAAAGGACTCGTGGCTGCCGTCGATCATGACGGAGGTGTAGCCGGCGTGCATGGCCTGCATGCAGCGCTCGAAGCCGTCGCCGTGATCGAGGTGCAGCGCCACTGGCACACTGGCATTCTTGGCCGCAGCGTGCACCATGCCGTAGAAGTAGTCCAGGTTGGCATACTTCACGGTGCTGGGGGTGGTCTGCATGATCACCGGAGAGCGACGCTCTTCTGCGGCGGCCAGCACGGCCATCACAAACTCCAGGTCTTCCACGTTGAAGGCGCCAACGGCGTAATGGTTCTTCTGAGCATCGAGCAGCATTTCTTTGGTGGTGACAAGCATTGCAGTTCCTTTCTGCGTCTGCGGCTTTGGGCCTTGGTGAGAACGGGGCGCCAATCTGGGAGGAGGCGATCGGGGTGCTCCTGCGCACCAAAAACCTGCACCGTTACTTGCTGATGGCAATGTAGCGCGATTTGCGTGGCCGCACTGGTGGCGAAGAAGGGGTTTCTCAGCAAGCAAACGAAACGCCAGTGGCCGTCAATGAAAGCTAAGGTTCCTTCCAGCTGTAACGAAATCTTGCTGTGGAAGCTAAAAGAAAGTCGAATCCTTGCTAAAATGCAAAATAAAGAAAGATAAGGGTTCACAGAACCTTCGCAAAGGAAAGCTCTTATGACCACCCCTGCTCCCAATGACACTTCGTTGCCCGGCCCCGCGACACCTGGTTCCACTCATGGCTCGGGACATTCTTTTGCCGAGGAACGCCGCGCTGCCATCATGGACCTATTGGGGCGCGAGGCTTCGGTGCAGGTGACTGACCTCGCGAAACTCTTTGGAGTGTCGAGGGTGACGGTGCGCTCGGACTTGGACGAGCTTGAGGCGGCGGGGCGCCTGCGGCGCACCCATGGCGGTGCGGTGTCGCTCTCGCGGGCGCTCACGGTGTCTATCCAGGACCAGCGTGTGAACGTGAACGTCGAGGCCAAGCAGGCCATTGGCCGCACGGCGGCAGCCATGGTGTCAGACGGCGACTCCGTGCTGGTGGACTCGGGCACTACGGCGCTGGAGTTGGTGCGCGCGCTGGGGGGCTGCAACGAGGTGACGGTGGTGACCTGCGACTTTACGGTGGCGGATTTCATCGACCGCTCCATGCCGTCTCTGGATGTCATCTTGCTGGGCGGCGAGCTGCGCAAAGGCCACCGCTACACCTACGGCCCCATGACAGAGCAGGCCTTGGCGCTTTTGCACCCCCAGATCTCCTTTGTATGCCCTACCAGCTATGTGCCCGGTCGCGGCCTTATGACCAACTTCGCCCCCATGGCTCAGATCAAGCGGGCCATGCTCTCCTGCGCCGCCCGCACAGTGGTGCTCATGGATGCCACCAAGGTGAACGCGCCGGGATTGCTGCTGGTAGATACTCTGGCTCACGTGGATGCGGTAGTGACTGACAGCGATCCTGGCGGCCTTCTGGCCACAGAGCTTCAAGAGCAAGCACCGGAAGCTCAGCTTATCCTGGCTCAGGGCTAGTCGGGGAAGCGGAAGGGAAGGGTTTCTCGGCAAGGTGGCCTGCGGGGCCGTGGGGCTGGGCCAGCAGGCGCCCACCAGGGTACTCCCGGAACCCACAGGATTTACTGCCTGGATGTGCGAGGCGACGCCTCGATCGACGTCGTCTGGCAGGGCGACGCTGAAGCCCAAGCAGCCCCCGACTTCTTCGACGAGTTCTTGGTGAAGTGGGATGAGGGCTGCTACCACGATTAGCCAACTGCGACAACCTGCGAGTTCTTCAAGGTCAGGCAGACGTCTCAAAGAGACGCTCTCCTGGCTTTTGCCATAGGCCAGTGTGGGTAAAAATGCCGAGAAACCCTTGCCCCTCCTACCGGAAAGCCCCCCATGTATTGGATCATCTGGCCCATCTGCCTTGCGGCATGTTTTGTCGGCTCCATTTGCGGCCTAGGCGGCGGCGTCATCATCAAGCCGGCACTGGACCTCTTTGGCCATATGGATGTGGCCCAGGTGAGCTTTCTTTCTGGGTGCACGGTGCTTGCCATGGCTCTCTATTCGGTGCTGCGAGCCCGTGCCAAGGGAAACCTTAGGGCTGAAGCTAAGGTTGATACTTCTGTGGCGGTAGGAGCTGTGGTAGGTGGTCTTGCGGGAAAGCAGCTTTTCTCGGTATTGAGCACGGCCTTTCCCTATCCGCGCATCGTGGGGTGCACGCAGGCGGCGGCTCTGTTTGCGGTATGTCTGTTCACCATCGTCTATACGCTTAGGCGAGATGAGGATGAAGTGCGCGAGCGTCATCTGTCCGGCTGGTGGGCGGGAGCTCTGGTTGGGGTGGGACTGGGTGCGATCTCTGCCTTTTTGGGCATTGGCGGAGGCCCGGTCAATATCGTCGCCATGACGTTCTTTTTTGCCATGACCAGCAAGGACGCTGCTCAGGCTTCCCTTTACATCATCTTGTACTCCCAGACCGCAGCCACGCTGATGTCGCTTTTCACTCAGGATCTTTCGGGGATCGACCCGCTGCTTTTCCTGGGCATGGTGGGCTTTGGCATTGCCGGTGCAGCTGGTGGGCGCACCCTTAACGCGCAGCTTTCCAACGAAATAGTGGACAGGCTGTTTATTGGGCTTCTGGTTGTCATAATGGGCATAACCATCGCGAATTTTATAGGATTTGCTGCGATATAACGTGAACTATAGAGCTGATTAATGGATCTATGTACATCTATATAAAAACAGATGAACGGTACACGGGATAGGTTTTCGTGTGCCTCAGTTTCGTCTGCATCAATAAGACCCTAAATAAAACACCAAAATGCTCCAAGTTACATATATATCAAAATAGAATGATAATAAGTAAATATGCCACCTAATACATAACTATTGAAATAGATAATCATATGCGATAAAAAACATAAAATACCTGGTAGATAGCGTAATAAGTAAAACAGATGCATATATATTACGTGGCATATTTTCAAGAATAGATTGATTTCTCGCGATTCGTTTATTGACCTAATCATAAAATAAGCTGCAATAACTCTGAATTTAGAGGATCTCGCACTCTAATAGATCGTCTAAGCAGCCTACTGAAGGAAGTTCTGCGGCCGGACTAGAGCCGTGGATGATAGACGGAGGAACCTATGCGTACTTTCATTCAGCGAAGCACGCGGGCTACGCTGGCGGTCTTCATGGCCGTGATCTGCATCTTGGGAACCCTGGGCTTCCCGCTCTCGGCGCTGGCCGATGAAGTCGCCATGCAGACCAATGTGCGAGGCACCGATTCTTTGGAAACCACTGCCACAGAGTGGGAGCTCATCCGCATCGGAGACCACCAAGGCGAGCCGCTCTATATAGATGTGATCAAGGATGAGGGCGGTCAGCAGGCCTATCTTTCCTATCGCCAGAAGTACGATCTCGGTCAGGCGCACACAAACGGTCCTGCCCCCGAGAATGGTGTGGCGCTCTCGCACATTCTGTCTCTGGCGCTGGAGGATGCCACGCCCGAGGAGCTCTATGGTTCCGCCACTACCACGACCCGCTACCAAATCGCGGTGTGGGACGCCCAGCGCAACGGGGATCCCCTCTATGAGGGCACTGTCTACCCCGTCTATGGACACCTTACATCTGAGGGTCAAGTTGAGGATGAGGGTTATGTCCTTCTCGGCATCCGCACCGCCAATAATACTGAGCGGGACGTCTCAAAGAATCTTGGCGTAGGCAACACCATCTATAAAGAAGCTGATGGCGGCCGTAACGCCTACGGGCTCCAGCGCGTCGGCGAGAAGAAGGTCGACAATGCGTTTGATGAGAATCTCAACGCCTTTGTAGCCACCTATGAGAAGACTGCGACCGATGCGGTCACCGGCACCGTCACCTATAAGACCGACGAGGGCGACATCGTGCGCACCGAGTCGTTCGCCGGCATCGAGGGCGAGGGCTTGGATGTTCCCATCGACCAGTCCTTCTTCTCCAACGGCCAGTATTACCGCACGCTCTCCTCGCTGGGTTCCACCAAACGTCTTACCGTAGCCCAGCCCAACGTCACCGTGCGCGTGGTGGCGGTGGAAGACATGGCTCAAGCCAACGCCTACCAGCTCACCATCAGCTATGAGGCCGAGAATAGCAATGGCCCCAACCAGGTGCTCTGGACCGACTCCGTCGACATTCATGGCGCTGGCTACCAGTATTCGCTGCCGCTTTCCTTCTCCAGTGCAGCCAGCCGCTCCGAGGGTGTCGCCTTCTACAGCTTCACCGGCGTTGAGGGCAACAGCACGGCTCGCGTTGATCACGAGTGGGGCAACCCCCTGGTGCTCACCGGCGACCTCTCCGAGGCCCTCTTTGACCAGGACGCCAACGGTCATCGCGTGCTTCACGCCCTCTATAGCTCCTCCGAAGACACTAAAGAGGCTACCTTCACCGTGGTGGAGATCGACGGCACCAACGCCACCGAGATCGGCCGCAAGTCCGGCAAGGTCACCCCTGATCAGGACTTCACCTACGAGCCGGCTTCCTTCGAGCACAACGGCGCCACCTATGTGCCCGCCGCCTCCAACACTCAGGCTATCTCTTATAAATGGGACGACCTCACCGCCGGCAAAGACCTCATGGTCTACGTCTACTACGTGCCTGAGGACTACGTGCCTGGCGCGGGTTACGACATCCAGGTGCGCTATCAAGACATTGCCACCGGTGCCATCCTCAAGACCGACACCTACCCGGTGAATCCCGAGATGACCGACTTCCTCACAGTAGTGGGAGATGAGAACTTCTCGGCAGAGGACGGCGAGCGCTATGTGCGCCTGCCTGGCCAGGAGTCCGGCATTCGCCATGCCTTCTATTCGCCCACCCGCGTCTACACGGTCTACTACCGCAACGTGAACGACCAGCTCAACGCCAACGTGGTCATTCAGCGCACCCAGATCATCGATACTCCTCGCGCGGCGGCTGCCGGCACCGCAGGCGGCGGCATCACCGCGGCCCCTATCGCCGCTGCCGCTACCGGTGCAGCTTTGCCTGCCACTGACGCCGGCGTAGCTCCCGGCGACGCCACCACCATCATCAACGACGACGGCAACCCTCTGGCTTCCCCCGAGGGCCAGTCCACCGCCGAGCAGCGCATTGACGACGACGCGAACCCCCTGGCCGCCGGCTTCCAAAACCCGGCCGTCATGGCGGGCTCCATCGCAGGTCTCGCTGCACTTTTGGCCCTGCTGTTCTTCTTCATCTTCAAGCGCAAGAAGAACGCCGATGCCTCCGGCACCAAGAACGCTTAGGGGATGGAGACTATGAACAACACTTCTAAGAACATGCTGCTCAAAAGGATTCTCGCCTTCGCGCTCTCCTTTGTCATGGTGGTCACCTCCACGCCGGTGGCGCCTCTGGCCTACGCCGAGCAGGACCTCAACATCGACACCGCTCCCGTGGTGATCTCCGACGAGGACCTGGTGCAGGTCGATGCCGAGAACCCCACCTCAGATCCTGCAGCTGACGACGCTGCTGACAGCGATGCCCCTGCTGCCGAGCAGGACGCCCCTTCTCAGGAGGATGCTGCTCCTGAGAAGGAGCTTGCGCTCGAGCAAGCCCCGGAGGTCGCCGCTGCTGCTGTCGATACTGCGGCAGCTGGCCCTGCGCGCGTGGCGCCTGCCCAGCTGCAGGACAATAAGAGCCAGGAGATCTCGAGCTCTAATACGGCTGCTGGCTTCAAGGTCATCAAGTACGACAAAGCAGGCACCTATACGCTTACTGTCAAGGACGGCGTCACCTTCTATGGCCGTATTGAAATCTCTGGTGGTGCCAAGGTAACCGTAAACGGCAAAGGCACCATTAATGGCAACAAGCAAGGCTCTGTCATTATTGTCGAGGGCACTAAGGACAGCAGCAAAGTCAGTCATCTCACCCTTGACGGGCCTACGCTCACCAACGGTTCAGGTTCGGAGCTCAGGCATACCACCTACGATGGATCCGGTAACCAGCGTTATTTGAAGTGTGGCGGCGGCGTGCTTGTTCGTCGTACCCATAAAGATTATGGCAACGCCACCTTCATTTTTAAGAGTGGCACCATCACCAACAACAACGTGCATTCTGCCGGTGGCGGCATCTTCGTGGATGGCCTCTGCGGCTTCACTATGGAGAACGGAACAGTCACCAACAACTCCTGCCAGTACTCCGAGGGTGGTGGCCTGTATATTGCTGCCGCCAAAAACGGCAACAACAAGGGTTCTGAGGCTGTAATCAAAAAGGGTGTCATTACTAACAATAAATGCAATACCACCTTCTCCTGGGGCGGCGGCATCTTCATCGAGTCCCAGGGCGTATTGCGGGTAGACAGCGTTTTGGTCAACGGCAATACTGCCGATGGCTTGGGCGGCGGCATTGCCGGCTGCCCCCATGCACGCATGGGTGTGGGCTTGCTCGAGGCCAACACAGGTGCTGCGATCTATGGGAACACTGCCAAAAAGGTGCGCCGTCCTTCCAATAGCGTGCTCTATTCCCTCGAGGTGGACAACGTCATTACCGGCGACGTCTATGCCTGGGACCATGCTGCTTCGAGATTCTCTGCAGACAAGGCCATGGATTATTACTGCACGCGAGCCAGTGTGGTCATGGGTGCGGATATGGGTCAAGCAGGGGATACCGTGTGGACCGGCTACCGTGCAAGCGCTTCCAATATGAAGGGTGAGCCGGTCACAATCCAAAAAGGGGAGACCTTCTCTGCGACCAGCGAGTCTGTGGGTCTCACCAACACCTATAAAGGGGCAGCCCCTTCAACGAACGTCACTGTGACGGGCAACTACAGCGCGACTCACGGCGGCGGCATTGGCTGTAATGGCACCCTGAAGATCAACTATGTGCCCAAGGTCGAGTACGGCGCGTTCAACATTGAGCTCCAAAAGAGCTTGGTGACCTCTTTGGGCGACAAGCTCTCTATGGCGGCGAATGCCTATAGGTTTGAGCTCTTCACTGATAAGAGCTGCACCAACAAGGTTGCAGAGGCCACCAATGACGCCAACGGCAAAATCGCTTTCACGCTCACCCATGGCGCCTATGACAGCCAGATCAAGGGTGATGGCGCACAAACCTGGACCTTCTATGCGCGCGAAGTCAAAGGCAACGATCCATCCATTGCCTACGACACCAAGGTTCACACCATTACAGTGAATATTTCCAGCATCCAGTCAAAAACCTCGCCCACCGCGGCGTTTCCAGTGACCACAAAAACGCCTGTGCTTCAGAGCGTGAAGGTGGACGGCAAGGCTCCCGGCAGCGCCCCCTTCTCCAACACCTTCAATGTGAAGGGCGCAGCTCAGCTGGGAATCACCAAGACCGTCTCTGGTCTGCCTGCCGGCTCCTACACCTTTGAACTTCAGGAAATGAAGGGCAAGTCCATTGCGGACCAAGAGATCAAATCCGATGGTGTAAGCGACAGCCAGTCTTTCTCTGTGAATGAGTCTGCCTCTACAAACCAGACTGTCGAGCAACTCTTTAAGAAAATGACCTATACCGCCGAAGGCGACCACTGGTATCGCATTCGAGAGAAGGCAGACGGCGATAGGACTGTTACCGCCTTCGACTCCTCTGTGTATTTGGTAAAGGTCAATGTCAAAAAGAACGGCAAGAAGGCTCTAAAGGCAGAGGTAGTGGAAACTTACAAGGCTGCCGATGCCAATAGCGAGCTTAAAAAGGTGAGCAACACCCAGAAGCCTGCTTTCACCAATACCAACTATCTCTATGAGGGCTTCGACTTCTCTATCACCAAGATGCTGGAGAATGATCTAAATAGCCAGTTTAGACCTGATAACGGCGAGTTCACCTTCGAGCTCTTTGACAACCCTGAGTGCTCTGGCGAGCCTTTGGCCACTGCTAAGAACAATGCTTCTGGACAGGTGGAGTTCAAGGTAGAGAATCAGACCTATCTCCAGAACGAGCTTAAAGGCATGAAGCCTGGCGCTCTAATCTACACCACCCTCTACTTCCGCGAGGTTCAGGGCAATGTCCCAGGTGTTACCTATGACACCGAGGCTCATTCCATCAGCCTAGAGCTTAAGGTGACCCAGGGCACCAAGAGCGATATGGGCATCACCAAACCCGTCATTGGCGCCACTGCAAAGGTAACCATGGTGGACGGGAAAGAGCTGACTGCCGCTGGGTTCACCTTCATCAACAAGATCAAAGTTGCGGACGCACAGGTGCCCTTCTCGGCAACGAAGCGCTACAACGGCAACACCACCGACAAGTCTGGCGCCTTCAAGTTCACCTTTGAGGCACTAGATGCGGCGTCGGTAGAGAACAAGACCTTCGAGGTTCGCAAGGGCGATGCTCTCGTGGCTGATTCCACCGGCAAGCTGGTGGACGACGGCACTGGCGCCATCAAGCTCGAGGCTGCTAACGGCGACTTCGCTGGTTCGTTGGCTCCTGTGAGCTTTGGCAACATCACTTATACCAAGGAGTCTTACGACGCCTGCAAGACCTATTGGTACAAGGTGACCGAGAACTTCCTGGACAACTCTTCTGCCATCTCCTATGACCCCACGGTCTATGTGGCGAAGGTCGAGCTCACTGCTGCGGACCGCGAGATCGTTCCTACGGCTACCTATTACCGCATGACCTCGTCGGTCGATGGAAAGCTTGATATCGCCGAGATCACCAATACGGACGACCCCATGGTCTTCCACAACACCGACGATGCCTATCTGTCCATGAGCTTCAATATCAAGAAGCTCTTCAAGAACAGCCTGAACAACGATCTCAAGATCGAGGACGAGAAGTTCGCCTTCCAGCTCAAAGACGCCAAGGGCGATCTGGTTTCTGAGTCTACCGCCAACGCAGAGGGCCTGGTGACCTTCGAGATCCCTGGCAAGAACTACATCGACAAATCGTTGGGTGATGCCAAGGACTACGAGTTCACCGTCACCGAGGTTGATCCCAACAATGACAAGATCTCCTTCGACCAGAAGACCCACAAGGTTGTCCTCACGGTGAAGACCGAAGCCGAGCGTGTAGTAAACAGCGAAAACGTAGCCAATAACGACAAGACCTTCTATAAACCTGTGATCACTAAGCAGACCTGGGATGGCAACGAGTGGACTTCCGAAGACGTCCCTACCGTTACCAATACCATCGACGTGAGCACTTCCTTTGTGCCCAAGGCTCAAAAGCACCTCACCGGCCTAGCTCAGGGCGAGACTGCGCTCTTCAAGTTCGAGCTCCAGGGCCTGAAGCAGCTCGATCCTGCGAGCGTTGACTTCAATTTGGTCACTGTCGAGAACTACCTGCGTAGCTCTGATGACTTCATTGCCACCGACGGCAAGATCGTCGACAACGGCAAGGATGAGCTGCTTCTCAATGCCTCTACCCAGTTCACTCAGGACGGCACTGCTGAGGTGACCTTCCCCGAGATCACCTACGAGCAGCCGGGTGCCTATTGGTACGCCCTGCGCGAGACCACCAGCGACACTGACACCATCGCCTCCGACACCTCCGTGGCAGTCATCCGCGTGGACGTGAAGCTTGCAGCTGACGGCAAGTCCATGTCTGCCCAGGTGGGCGCCGTCTACAGCGCGAAGTCCATGAGCGAGCCCGGCCTGACTCCCGTAGTCAACGACGGCGGCGAGCTGCCCACCCCGACCTTCTACAACACCGGATTCGCCTACACCGGCTTTGAGTTCGACATCACCAAGGCGTTCCAGAACACCGAGGGTGCACCTCTGCCCATGGAGAAATTCGAGTTCGAGCTCTGGGACGGCGTCCCTGGCGAGACCGGCTCCCGCAACCTGGGCACCTTCAGCAACGAGCGGTACGAGGGCGTCACCCCTCACTTGAGCGACAAGGTGATCTTCTCGGTAACCGATGAGATCCTGCTCAAGTCCTACCTCAAGGACAAGGTGGGTACCCCTCAGACTTACAACAACCTCTACATTCGCGAGGTTCCCTCTACCGATAAGGATATGCTCACCGACGGTGAGGCCCATCAGGTCGTCGTGGCCCTTACCCCCGCCATCGAGCGCCCCTCTATGGCCAATGCCAGCCTCACCACCACGACCTATAGCTGCCAGGACGTGAGCGTGACCATTCCTTCGCTCACCAACAACACGGTGACTAACCAGTGGCAGCTGCGCGGCAGCTGGACCCCTCAGGCTTCCAAGCTCTACTTTGGCGAGGCAACCGGAAGCTTTAGCTTCACGGTTCAGAGCCTGAAAGATCTGACCGGTGTCGAGCTGAGCACTGCCAAGGTGGCCGATCTTCTCCGCAACCAAGGTGAGGCCTCTTCTGAGGACACCGGCGAGAATGCGGTGAAGGTAACCGGCTCTGTCTCTGTGAACAACAGGGGCGAGGAGGCAGTGGAGTTTGCCACTCCTGTCACCTACACCAAGTCGGGCACCTATTGGTACGCGCTCTCTGAGGACGGCGGCACCGATCCCACCGTGTACGTAATTCGCGTCGAGGTGGGTCAGACTTCCGATAGCCGCGGGCTCGAGGTGAAGAGTACTAAGGTGTACTACGCCGACAGCTTTGATACCGCGGGCATCCATGAATATGGCGTGCCTAGCGCTACTGACCCTGTGGTGCCGCAATTTGTGAACACCTCCGGTGCACTAAAGTTCGCCTCCTATCGCGCCTTTGCGGCCAGTGATCAGGCGGTAGACCAGAAGTGCCTGGTAGACCCCAAGATGTGGAAGGTCCTTGAGGGTCGTACCCTGCAGGAGGGCGAGTACACCTTTGACCTCATCCAGGTGAAGGATTACACCGACACCACCGGCACCGTCATCTCCACCGCAAAGAACGACCGTTACGGTATGGTGGACTTCGACGCCGCCAATCCTGTGGCCGGCACCGAGGACGACCCCTGCTGCCTCGAGTTCACCGCCCCCGGCACCTATCGCTACCGCGTGGTGGAGAACCCGGACGCCAATCGCGATCCCTCGGTGATCTACAGCGACCAGATCATCACCTTCACCGTGGTGGTGGAGCGTGAGGGCGGCAGCCTCAAGGCCACCGACATGTACTACGGCGAGTACAAAGACGGCACCAACGTGCGCTTCGCCGAGTCGGCAGACCCCGACTGGCACCCCACCATGACCAACAAGGCCCGTGGCATGAGCCTCAAGGTGCGCAAGACCTCCGTGCTCGATCGCGACAACGGCCTGGAGGGTGCCACCTACAGCCTCTTCATGGTCAACAACGGCCCGCAGGATGACATCAAGCTGGCCACCGGCGTCTCCGACGAGGACGGTTGGATCCAGTTTGACGACGTGAACCTGCAGGCAGGGCAGCTCTACTACTTCAAGGAGTTCGCTGCTCCGGCCGGCCACACCGTGAGTGAGTTCAGGAGCCCCTACTTCTATCTGGTACCCGACACCGCGTCGCCCAACGGCTACTCCATGGCCTACTCCGACACCAAGGACGTAGAGCCCGGCATCATGGTCACCGCTGAGGGCGACGAGGCTGAGACTGATGCTGCTGAGGCTGGGCAGGATAATGCCCTCTACACCAAACCCGAGGTGGATGGCGACGGCAACGCTCTCTACACCTATGCCAAGGATGGCGGTGTCTACGACGAAGCCACCACCATCACCTTCAACAAGCAGGAGACCAATACCCACAACTGGGTGGAGGGCGCCAAGCTTCAGGTGATTGAGAAGGCTACCGGCACGGTGGTGGAGGAGTGGACCACCAAGGCCTCCGGTGAGGTGCTCACCGCCAAGCTCAATGTGGACACCCCCTATATCCTTCATGAGGTGTCCGCTCCCGACGGCTACGCAGTGGCCAGGGACGTGGAGTTTGTTATCGACGCTTACGGCAAGCTCTCGGTGACCTCTGGCACCGAGGACGGCAACGCCTCGCTCAACGACACCACCGTGGTTCTCTTTGACCGCAGGCTGGATGTGGAAGAGATCAACCGCATCACCCGCACCGATGAGGACAACGACCGCACCACCCGCATCGCCAAGACCGGCGACACCGCCAACATCGCACCCATCATCCTGGGTCTGGTGGCAGTGGTCTTTGTGGGCGCCACCGTGCTGGTAGTGGTGAAGCGCAAGCGCAATCAGGAGTAATCCTCAGCCATCAGGAATAATGCCTGAGGCAACCACCTGCAACGAGAACCGGCCTCGCTCCTTTGGGAGCGGGGCCGGCTTTTTGTGCCGCGGCAAAGGGCAAGTTGCGGAGCGGGATGGTGGTGCTTCTCGGCAGGGGTGGCGTACGGTCTGCGAGATGGTAGCTGGATGCAGTGGAGGATCTTCTCGGCAGCACGATGAGCCAGCAGGTGTGGGCGGCCTATCAGAACCCGTGGGCTACCAGAAGCTGTGGTGGCCAAAGCAGAGGCGAAAGAGCTCTTCTCGGCAGGCGAGGGAGCGCGCTGAGAGCGGGCGGGGTGCGCGGCCTTGCAGGAGGTGGGCCAGCTGGTCGAAGAGCGCCGTGGCGGTGGGCAGCGTGCTGAGAGTTTGGCGGGCGACTCCGATGAGGTCGTCGTTGAGGGCGCGGGCGGCCAGGCGGCGCTGGTCGTCGGCTCCGGCGCGGAGAGGGTCAGAGTGCCACCAGCTGGAGTCGTACTCGCAGGCCAGGTGTTTCTCGGGCCAATAAAAGTCGTAGCGAATGGAGGTTCGTTGGGGCAGATGCGCCTTGGCGAGCGGAGAAAGCGACTTTTCATAATTGAGGCGGGGAGCTGGCAGGCCGGCGCCGCCGTGCCTTCGGGAAGTGATGGCGAATGCGGCAAAGCCGGACTCGCGTGGAGAGGCCGATCCGTCGAGTGCGAGGGATGCAGCGTAGCGGGCGATCTTTTGGCCGCGGGCGCCTGTGGGAAGCCATTGCACGGCGTTTTGCAGCGACTGCGCGCAGGTGAGCGGCACGGGGCGAGTTGCGAAGCCTTCTGGGATGTCGGGGCGCAGCTCATAGGTGCCGCAAAGTTGCAGGGCGAGCAGAAGGGCTTGAGCGGGGGCGCGGGTTTCTCGGCATCGAAGTAAAAAGTGGAGCTCCGGGGAGACTACATAGAGCGGCTCGGTGGTCTGGGTGGTGTTGACGCGGTATAGCGCCTTGGGGAAGAGTGGGCTTTGCCAGAGATGATTGACGAGGTGGGGAAGCTTTCGGCGGTGAGCCTTGCAGGAAATAAGCAACTCAACAGATAGATGTTCATGAGAAACACCGGCGAGAGCTGCTGAGGGAATAATTCCAGAATTATAGAAAGGCAGCGTCTTTAGCTGTGCAATTGCAGCAGTGGAACCTATGGACTCGTTGAGGATGAAGGCACACTCATTTTGCGAATGTACCGGGATGAGAGAAGTGCGCGAGAGGTACACGTTGATCGCGCTTATACCAGCCAGAACTATCGTCATTCCTGGAAGATATCACGAGGACTTGAGGGATGACGCATTAAATAAGGGACTACATAAATGCCCTATAACGCTATGAGAAATTATGCATAAGCAGCAATTGCTGTGACAGAAAAGTGTCAGAAAAAGATAAGTATATGATTTACTATTGGGGAAGGGATCTGCTTCAGATTGAACTGGTGGTAGGAGCTGCGTGGACTGTTGGCACAAGTCGCGCGTAGGAGGTGGTATTTTTGGCAGAAAGCCAAGATAGGAGGTAGATTTGAGCCCAATCTACCTCCTATCCGCGAGTTGTGGCAGCTTAAAGACCTCCTATTGGCGTTCTATGTCAAAAGCGCGACAATCCACCTCCTATCGGCCCTTCGTGCCAAAGGCTTGGAAATCCATGCCTTAGTCGGTTTTCGTGCCAAAGCCGCACTTTCCGGCAGATGGGCGATCCCCAAAGCCGCACTTTCCGCCAGAAGGGCGATCCCCAAAGCCGCACTTTCCGGCAGAAGGGCCATCCCCAAAGCCGCACTTTCCGGCAGACAGAGAGCCTCCAGTGGCTCCACGCAGCTCGGTCTGGCGCTGCACGGCGTGCACCCCCGCCTCCCGCTGCAGTGCAACGCGCGAGTGCACCGCAGCGTCCTCGCCCTTAGAGCGCCTGCTCGGTGCGGGCGATGATGTCGTCTTGGGTGGCGCGGGAGAGCACGTTGAAGAAGGCCGAGTAGCCGGCGACGCGCACGATGAGGTCGCGGTGGTTCTCGGGATGGGCTTGGGCGTCCAGCAGGGTCTCGCGGGAGACCACGTTGAACTGCACATGGTAGCCGTGGAGCGCGTTGAAGTAGGCCTGGATCATGGCTTCGAGCTTGCGCTTGTTCTCGGGCTTTTCCAGGGTGGAGGGGTTCACCTTCTGGTTGAGCAGCACGCCGCCGGTGATCTTGCGCGTGGGCAGCTTGGTGATGGACTTGAAGACCGCGGTGGGGCCGTGGAGGTCGCGGTTGTGGGCTGGGCTGCAGCCTTCGGCCAAAGGCTCGTGGGCGTGGCGGCCGTCGGGGGTGGCCATTGTGCCCATGCCCTGGCCCACGTTGGCGCTGATGGAGCTGGTGCCGGCATAGCGGATGCCGCCGATGGGGCCTCGGCCGTAGCGGGTGCTGGGGTACTTGGCCACCTCGTCGATGTAGGAGTCGTAGGCCTCGACTACCAGCTGGTCTACGTAGTCGTCGTCGTTGCCGTACTTGGGGGCGCAATTCTCAAGCATCGCCTGGATGCGCTGGTTCTCAGGGCTTTGGAAGTCATCCAAAATGGCGTCCCAGAGCTGCTGGGGCGTGATGCGGCCCTCCTCAAAGACCAGCTTCTTCATGGCGGCCAAAGAGTCGGCCATGTTGGCGATGCCCACCTGCAGGCCGCTGATGAAGTCGTAGACGGCGCCGCCTTCCTTGATGGTCTTGCCGCGGCCAATGCAGTCGTCGGTGAGGGCGGAGCACAGGATGTCGGGCACGTCGCGCTCGCTGGCCAGGTCGATGGCGTTCTCCACAATCACCGAGTAGCGGCACATCTCGCGGATGGTCTTGTCCCAGGCGCGCAAAAGCTCGTCGTAGCTTTTCATCTGGGTGAAGCGACCGTAATCCTTGGTGAAGCGGCGGCCGGAGGTAAGGTCCACGCCGCCGTTCATGCAGCAGAGGAGCAGGCGCGGGAAGTTAAGATAGCTCATGCCGGTGCAGCGGTAGCCCCACTTGCCGGGCACGGCGGTCTCCACGCAGCCGATGGCGGAGTAATCGTAGGCATCCTCGCGAGCCACACCCCAATCGATGAAGCTGGGGATGATGACTTCGTCGTTGTTCATGGCCGGCATGCCAAAGCCCAGGCGCATGACCTCGATGCACTCGTCCAGGAAGGCGGGGTCGATGCCCGCGTGATAGCGCACGGTGAGGTTGGGCTGGGTGAGGCGCGTCTGGGCCACCGAGCGCAGGATGAGCCAAGACAGCGGGTTCACCGCATCTGTCGGCTCGCCATCTACCAGACGCTGACCGCCGATGGTAACGTTTTGGTACATAGGCGAGCCTGCCGAGGAGAGCGTGTGTGCCTGGCTGCGAATCTTGTTGACGGTGAGAGATTTGATCCACAGGTTGCAGAGAAGCTCGAGCGCCTCATCCTGGGTGATGCGGCCGGCTGCCAGATCGGCTTCATAGTAGGGGAGCAGGTACTGGTCCATGCGCCCGTAGGACAGCGAGTGGCCGTTGGACTCGATCTGCAGCACCACCTGCAAGAACCACACCGCCTGCACCGCCTCGCCAAAGGTCTCGGCCGGCTCGTAGGGCACTTTGTCGCAGATGCGGGCCATCTCAAGAAGCTCGGCGGCCCGTTGGGGGTCCTTCTCGGAAGCGGCTTGGGTGCGAGCCAGCTGGGCATAGCGTGCCGAGAAACGCCTCACCGCGGCGATGACCTCGAGTACGGCGTTGTAAAAGACGCGCTTGTCGATGGAGGCCGGGTCGGTGAGGTCGAGCTGCGCGCTTAGGGTGCGGGCGCGCTCCTCGTAGGCGCGCAGGCCACAGGAGAGCACGCGGCGGTGGTTCACGGCCAGGTGGGCGTCGCCGGCGTCGAGTTTGCCTTCCATGCCAAAGAGGCCGGTCTCCATGAAGACGGAGACCTCCTCGGGCAGCAGGGCCTCGCCGCGGGCGCGCAGGTTGTTGTCCTCCCAGAAGGGGGCGATGGAGCGGATTTGGTCTTTGGTTTCCTGGGTGATGTAGAAGACGTCGCCGTCGCGCTTCTCGAAGAGGTCCAGCTCGTTGAGCACGAATTCCAAGGTGTACTCAGGGAACACCGGCGCGTTGCAGTTCTTGGTGGCCTGGTTGCCGCATAAAAGGCTTTGCGGCTCAATATAGATGCTCATATGGTCCAGGATGTGCGACAGCATGTAGGCGCGCTTCATCACCGGCGGCTGCGCCTTGTGGGCCTCGTAAGCCTGGGTGCACAGGATGGCACGCTCGCCGTCCACATAGGGGCGCTCGGCCAGAACCTCCTCGCGAAACTGCGCCATACGAGGGGTCAGCGAGCCAAAGTGTGCCAAAAGCTGGGATGCGGCAGAAGCCATGAGTTCCTCCTGTGAATGGGGCCTGAAGGGCGCCGAGCGCTTGCTACAACCCGAAGTCTAGTCTAAACTCACAGACGAAACAAGAAATACTTTCGAACGTAAGTTAATATGGAGGACCCATGCAGCCTCATTCCGGTACGAAGCAGTGCTCCATCGAGTCGTTGTCACCTGTCCGCAGAGGTGGCGCGTCCCAAAGAGAGCTTCCGCTCAAAGCCCCGGTGTTTAACGTTCAAAAGTTCAGCTTGGACGATGGTCCCGGCATTCGCACGGTGGTCTTTCTCAAGGGCTGCCCGCTGCGTTGCGCCTGGTGTGCCAACCCCGAAAGTCAGTTGGCCTACTCCCAGCTAGAGTGGGACGGCCGCTCCTGCAAAGGCTGCGGATGCTGTGCTGCCGCAAGCCAGGCAGTGACTTTGGCCTTTGATGAGGGCAGACTGCCCCAGGTAACTGTGGACCACGTACGCCTTGCTGCCGAGAAGCGCCAGCCCCAAGTAGCCGAGGCCTGCGTGTGGGGAGCCATGAGCCTGGTGGGAGCCGAGAGATCGGTGGATGAGGTGGTGGCCCAATGCCTTCAAGACCAGGCTTTCTATGAGCAGTCGGGCGGAGGGGTAACCTTCTCGGGAGGAGAGGCGCTGCTGTGGCCGGAGTTTGTGGGCCAGGTGGCACGGCGGCTGCATGCCCAGGGCGTCTCCTGCGCCATGGAGACCACCGGCTATGCTGCGCCGGAGGTCTTCGAGCAGGTGCTGGACGCCATGGACATCCTGCTCTTTGATGTGAAGCACTGGGATGAAGCGGCGCACAAGGCAGGTACCGGTGTAGGCCTGGGGCTCATCAAGGACAATCTGCGCCGCGCGTGTGCCTCTGGCGCCCAGGTGCTCTTCCGCACGCCGGTGATCCCGGGGTTCAACATCGACCCGTCGCTCTCGGCCAGCGCAGTGGCTGCCACCGCCGAGGGCCTGGCTGCCCATATCCTCGACGCCTGGCAGACTGCGGGACGTTCAAATACCGAGAAGCCCCGTCTCCAATTGCTGCCCTTCCACCAGTTTGGCGAAAACAAATACAAGCTTTTGGGCCGGGATTACGGGATGGAAGGCGTCGCACAGCTGAGCGTGAAAGATGTTGAGCCACTGGCAGAGGCGCTGAGGGAGCGGGGCGTGGATGCCTTTGTGTAAAGGCGAATATGCCCTATTGCCGGGGTCCCCACTGGGTGTGAGCCGGCTTGAGTTCAGCCGCATAGCGGGTGTGGTCGCCGGGCGCGATGACCTGGCTTACCTCAAAGGGGTGCGCCAGCTTGTCAAAGGCAGTGCGGGTGACCTTGAAAGCGGCGCTGCGGGCAGGCCTTCCCAATAGAGCCGCCTCGCGTTTGCCTAAAAGCACGCTTTCGTAGACCTCTTGAGCCGAGGCAGCTTCGACGCCCCAGCCTTTCTGAAGCGCGCGGTAGAGCGACCCTGCCACTTGCTCGCGCGTAAGCCCGGGGAAGAGCTCGCAGGGCAGATAACTGGTTTCCAGCGACATCACGATGTCGTCGGCTAAGCGAAGGCGCTCAATGCGGTAGGTGGGTTTCTCGGTATCAAAAAGTTGCAAGGCCCGAGCCACCCCGCTGGGCGGCTGCACGCACTCGAAGGACAGCACCTGGCTGGTAGGGGTCATGCCAGCCTTTTTCACTTCGCCAGAAAAGTCGTAGAGGCTGTTTAGGGAGCGGCGCATGGTGGCGGGGGCCACAAAAGTGCCGCTGCCAGACTTGCGCACTACCAGGCCTTCGTCCACCAGCGATGCCAGTGCGGCGCGCACGGTGGATCGGCCCACGCCTAGAGCACGGCATAGGTCGTGCTCGGAGGGCAGGGGGTCGTCGGCCGCCAAGAGCCCCCGGTCGATGAGATCGCGCAGGGAGGCGGCGATATGCGAGGAGTTGGGGCGAGCGCCAGCGCGAGAAAGCTCGCGGGCGATCGAGGCGAGCGTATCCATGCCTTATATATAACATATATAGAGACAGGTGCCCGTATATCCGGCGAGAGGCTTATGGCGCGCCAAAGGCTTGTGAGAGGTTGGCTCAGCTTGCCAGGCTAGGGCTCAGTCGAGGTTCGGGGGCGGGGTGCGCCCTTCGAGGTGCACGCCAAGGCGTGTGTGATCGCCGGGGACAAAGGCCTCGGTGATGTTGAATACCTGGCCGGAGGTGTCGCGCACCACGCGCACAATGCGGAACGCGGGGCTTCTGTACTGGCGGTCCAGCAGCTTGGCCTCGCGCTTGCCCAAAAGAATGGCCTGGTAGTATTCGTCGGCATCTCCAATCTGGACGCCGTATTTGCGCGCGAGCATCTCATAGAGGGAGCCTGAGACATCGGCCTGGGTGAGGTTGGGGAAGCGCAAACAGGGAATATGCTCTATCTCCAGCGACATGGGCACGTCGTCGGCATAGCGCAGGCGCTCTATCCTAAAAATAGAGGGCTCATCCAAGGGCAAGTCCAGGGTGCGAGAAGAGAAGCCTGCAGGGTAAGTGTGCTGAAACAGCAGCACCTTTGTGGAGGGCTCCATGCCCTCGGCCTTCACAGAGCGCGTGAAGTCGTAGACCGAGTCCAGCTGCCGGCGCATGAACGAGGGGGCCACAAAGGTGCCCAGCCCCGCCATGCGGGTGATCTCGCCGGAGGTGCGCAGGATTTCCATGGCTTCGCGCACGGCAGAGCGCGGCAACAAAAGGGCGTCGCAAAGCTCCCGCTCGGTGGGGAGGGGGTCGCCGGGCGTTAAGACGCCAGCCTTGATGGTCTCGGCCACCACCACGGCCAGCTGCATGCCCGGTGGCTGAGGACTCTCGAAGTCAAAATGATGTTTGATGTAGTCTATGGAGTTCATGCCACAACTTTACTGAAAGGAAACTGTCATGTCAGCTGGTTTTGCAGCGATTGCACAAGGTTCAAGGTAGGTTTCTTGAGTAGATTCATACGAAAGCATAAACACATAGAAACGAAACCTGTATACTGAGCATATAATTATGATTTGTCCTAAGGAGAAACATGGGCAAGCGCGATGCTCGTATATTAGAACTGCTCACAGAGCATGAGCGCCTTGAGGTGGCTCAGTTGGCCCGAGAGTTGGGAGTCTCCTCGGTCACCATGCGCAAGGATCTGGACGATCTGGAGTCCCGCGACGTTATCAAGCGCGAGCACGGCTACGCGGTCTTGGGCAACCCCAACGACATCAACGGCCGGCTGGCCTACCACTATGAGACCAAGCGCTCCATCGCCGCAGCGGCGGCAGGCCTTGTGGGCTCGGGCGAGACGGTAATGGTGGAGTCCGGGTCCTGCTGCGCCCTGCTGGCCCAGGAGCTCGCCAGCGCTTCTATGGGCGTCACCATGGTCACCAACTCGGCGTTCATCGCCGGCTACGTGCGCCGCGAGCCAGGTGCGAAAACCATCCTTTTGGGCGGCACCTACCAAAACGACGCCCAGGTGAACGTGGGGCCTATGGTGGCCCAGAGCGCCAAGAACTTTTGCGTGGACCGGCTCTTCATAGGCGTGGACGGCTACATGCCCAACCAAGGCTTCACCAACAGCGATCAGATGCGCGCCCAGGCGGTGCTCGACATGGCGGCTCAGGCCCAGCAGGTAATCGTGCTCACCGAGTCCGACAAGTTCTTGCGCCACGGCGTCGTGCCCATGCGCCTTGCCGGAAAGATCGCCTGCGTAGTGACCGACGACGGCTTGGACCCCCTCATCGCCCAGGCCATCCAGGGCGCCGGCGTGCAGCTCATCTGCGTGCCCCGAGAAGACTAGACCGGCCGCCTAAGGGCCTCAAGCTGTGCTACCATAGGCTGCTAAGCGATGACGGAGAGGGTTGCGACCCTGCGTGTCGTCCTCACCAGAGAAGGGGTCCTAGGCTGGAAGACCTCCGGGGTCGACGGGTTGTGGCGTTCACTCTACCAGCTGCGAGCTTAACGGCAGGGATGTTCAAGGGTTTCTCGGCATCTTTACCCAGTAGGCAAGCCGTCTGGCCCACGGAACGGGCACAACGAGTGGTCGCTCGGGACTCTTGCACCCAGCGTCAATCAAGGTGGTACCGCGGATTCGTCCGTCCTTGGCTCACACTTCAGGCCAGGGGCGGTTTTTTGTTGCCTCGGTGGCCTTCATGGAAAGGCGGCCTAAAGCTGCCGAGAAGACCTGCCCTCCGACAGGGGGCGGCTCTTGAAGAAGGGAGATTTATCGATGTCGATGATCGACGAGCTCGAAGGCATTGCTGCCAGCGCCCGCGAGCGCATCGAGCAGGCGCAGAGCTTGGAGGCGCTGGATGCCGTGCGCGTGGCGGTAACCGGCAAGAAAGGCCAGCTCACAGCCGTGCTGCGCTCTATGGGCAGCCTCACGCCTGAGGAGCGCCCCCAGGTGGGCAAGCTGGCCAACGAGGTGCGCCGCCAGGTGGAGGCCGAGCTGGCAGAGCGCAAGGCCCAACTGGAAGCGGCGGAGCTGGCGGCACGCATCGAGGCGTCCTCGGTGGACGTGACGCTGCCGGGTCGCAGGCCCCATGTGGGCACCCAGCACCTGATCTCGCAGATCGTGGACGAGATCCAGGACATCTTCATCGGCCTGGGCTACTCCATCGAGTCCGGCCCCTACGTAGAGACCGAGTACTACAACTTCACGTCGCTCAACGCTCCTGCAGACCACCCTTCGCGCTCGCCGCGCGACACCTTCTATGTGGAAGACCCGCTCAATCCCTCGGCTGGCTCGCTGGTCTCCGACGTGCTGCTGCGCACCCAGACTTCCCCGGTGCAGATGCGCACCATGGAGGCCCAAAAGCCCCCTATTTACATGCTGTCGCCCGGCCGCGTCTTTAGGCCCGACACCGCCGACGCCAACCACCTGCCCCAGTTCACCCAGATCGAGGGCCTGGTGGTGGACAAGGGCATCACCATGGCGGACCTGAAGGGGACCCTCAACGCCGTCATCCGGGAAATCTACGGACCCGGCACCGTCACCCGCTTCCGCCCCCACCACTTCCCCTTTACGGA
>OFFQ01000041.1_pt1 | contig 114925 bp, 106 predicted proteins | sample 1521411 | NCBI WGS metagenome assembly OFFQ01 (sample SAMEA3504110, study PRJEB24116) | mouse gut metagenome | biome: mouse gut; feature: mouse-associated habitat; material: faeces | place: Denmark | collected 2011 | reverse complement strand
TAATACTAACCAAATATTAGCAATAGTATACACTAATATTTTATTCTGACTAAATTTAATTTTTTTCATATTCGTTTAATACTGTTTTAGGATCAATAGTAACAATAGTCCGATCGGTTTCATTCTTAAAACCAGTAAGAACATCTAGTTTCTCAATGAACACACTTGCTTTCGTATCTATACATGCACCAGCCGGAATATTGTTGGACTTGATATATGTAACATTTCCGCCACTCTGCTCAATTGCCTCCAAAGACATTGTAGTACAATTGTTGTCCACTATATCATATTCATCTATAACTCTTGCATTAGGGTCATTTGCAGCAGAGCCTTCAGTTGGAATCTGGTCACTACTATCAAATTTTGATTGAAAAAATTGATCTACTTTTTGTTCATCTGCAGTTGAAAATTGAAAAACTGAAACCCCAATAGAAATCTGTTGTGATAAATAATTTTTCGCATCATCTCCTTTTAGCACATACAATATCCCTTCCCCTACTGGAGTGGTTTTTCGAGCTGATGATTTGTCTTTACCAAGAGCACCATATCGTCCATAACTATATACAGTTGTTGACTTTCCACTGCCTGTTGTTACAAAAGTATGTCCAAATCCATTTAATTGGTAATAGATTCTTGGTGCTAACCCATTGTAGTCTATCAGAACCAGCGGATTGGCGGCGCAGTAGAGGAATGGGGATAGGGGATGGTATTTGTCAGCGAGGTCGTCGGGTCGCCAGAAGCGACCGAGGGTGGCGTCGTAGGGGCGCGCCTCGAAGTCCAGGAGGTCTAGGCCGCTGACGCGGTCAAACTCCTTGCCCCCGAATTTCCAACGCTGGCTCTCGCCAAGATAGCTGCATCCCATAAGCATCCCATAAGGATAATAATGGCAGATCTGCCACACTGACCCGTTCTCCCCAAGATCCATCCTATTGTTGCCCAGGTGGTCGCGGTGGTAGAAGTGGTAGGCCGGCTGGTCGAGCCGCTCTCCGGCATTGTTGGTGAACGACAGGTAGCCGCCGTCGAAGTTGATACGCGACAGAAGAGAGTCCTCGTATATGATGTCGCCGCAGTAATCGGTGCGTGTCATGGACAGCTCCGGTTCCTGTGGCTCAGCTCCCGGCACCGACGGCCGTTCCGTGGCCACGCGGTGGACGGTGCGCCGTTTCACTCCGGTGGCATCGTAGAGATAGGCCGTCGACGATCCTCCCTCGAACTCTATCAGCCGCGGACGGTTGTTGGTGTCATAGCCCACCGCCGTCACCCGTCGGTTGAGATCCATGGTGGTGTTGCCGTTGCTGTCGTATGCGTATTCCTGCGCCTCGTCAGCTCCGTCGACGAAATGGTACGCCCCCTGGTAGAACGGGCCGGCACCGCAGCCGTCGGTGACGCGACGCAGCATGTTACCCTCGTATTCGAGCGTCAGATCGTCGATCAGCCCGTATTTCTTCCGGCTGCCGTTGTCATATAGCCCCGACCGCTGCAATGCCGTCACATTGCCGTTGAGATCGTACTCATAGGTCACGTCGTAGCGCCCCGTGCCGCCATCGCCGTCCGTGTAGCGCGCCTCTGTCAGCCGCGACAGACCGTCGTAGCTGTACGTGTAGTAGTGCGCCGAGCAAACAGTTGATGACAGCAATAGCAATATCGCCGCAAAATTTTTCATGCAATTCCTCGTAATTCAATGGCTGATCTTGCAGTTTTTACCAAACATCGATAAACCTTTCTTAGGCATTTTCTTTATAGATGGTGGCTTGTTATATATAATTCCTAATGAATCAATATCATCAATCAAATTATAGACTAATATATTTGTATCAGGTTCATTTTCGCCTCCGCGAATAAACTCAGATTCTTTGATTGCATTGTTTAGATAGTCAAATATCTCATTATTATTTGATGTTTCGTAGGTGTCTTTTAAAGAAATCAAATATTTTTTTCTTCCATCAAAAATACTTACCCTTGTATAACTCTCAATAAAATTGCTAATCAACTGTACTACTTGGAATACTGTATCATCTTTTATATATCGATCTATACGTCGTGGATCCGGATGGTTTATGCACAAACATGGTTCCTGACCTGCGTATTCCATATCGTATTCCTGTCGAATATGCCAGTAATCTCCCATTTTATTAAATATGTATGCCTGAGCGAGGCTGTCCGACAAGCGTACGGTTATACGATCCTTCTCTCGTTTTACAAACACGTATGGTGTGTCTGTCACTTCTCCCTTGCCTGACAGGGTATAGTAGTCGAAGTACTGGAACCGTTCATACTGTGTCGAATCCCTCAGGAAAGCTTCCTCCGAAAGTTCACCATCATGTGATGTGCAGCCCATGATCCAAAATATCATTGTCGCACAGACATAGATTGTCAGTATTTTTAATAATTGCCTCATAATACATTTCAATTACGTTTCTTCCGGGCAATATCGGCTTCACGCTCCAATGCCTCAATAATCTCCGGAATAAGATGCTCTGCCTTGATATAATTCGGCTCCCCACGCTTTTTCAACTCATCAAGATGTCTCATCATTATTTTCTTCAGATTGTTATAATTATCAATATCAACCAATCTCGACAGGTATAAATCCTCAAAGACCCAATCAAAACCATTTTTATATGGATCTGGATCTTGTTTGAAAAATGGATATACCGTTTTCTTGTATAATTGTTCCAACGTAATATATTCTGTTGTTATGCTTCTGGCCAATCCACTTATGCACGTCCTAAGACGGTTGTATTCCTGTTCAAAATTGCATTTATCAAGACCGAACAGATAGTCTGAATCATAGCCATGCTCCTTTGCTTTACACCATGCCGACGCACAGTCATTGGTCCTGTCAATTCCGTGCTTAACTAAAAGTTTATAGAGCCAATCCATAATCAGATTGAAACGTCTCGAAGCTATTGGCTCAATACTGAGTATATCTGTCATAACCTCTTTATCGCTGGTGGATACTACTTGCCAACTCGGCACACGACTCGGAAACAAGTCTATCATATACCATCCGTCTGTGGTTTTTAACTTGAATGCGCGCTTTGATTTCAGGTACTTGAAGCCTTCCATAAATGGCTCGTCACTCAATTTTTCGACTATCTCTGCTAATAATTCTCGACTGTTCAACATGCCAATTCTATTTTTTATCGGACACATTATTCGTTGTATTTTATTTATCCAGTTTCTCAAATTCACGGCGATAGAATATCCAGTCATTTTCCTCACAGGAATAGGCATAGAATGTCCTGATCCGGAAAAGAGGACGGGATGTGACATCTGAATCCGGAGCGGCACATATGGATCTCACCTCCACAGTGTTGCACAGAGTATCCCGTGTGAGATCCTGAGAAGGGTAGATGGCCTTGAAATCCGACCTGTTGAAATACATTTTCACCATTTCGACGGCCGGTTTTATATACTCCTTATAGAAAATCGGCACCCGATATCCCGGGAACCATACAGCACGGTAGTCATCCGGTGGTGTCGGGGTCTGCCATCCCGATATACAGAGGACAAAACTATGGATGCTGTCGATATCCATGGTGAGTCGGTCTCTCTCATTGTAATTTTCTATCACGTACATGATGTCCCCGCACATCGTCTCCGACAGGACATTTGGCTTGGCCGCCATTGCTTTTGGCGACAATATCAGACCGGCAATAAACACTATGCCGCATGCGATCAATCGTAATCCTCTGCTCTTTCCCATGATTTTGTCTGGCAATTATAGATGTATTCGTATATATTAGTGCCTGTACTGGAGACACAGAAAATATTTGCGACACTGTCATTATCGACATATTCCTCTCCATATCGGGTATAATAATACCAGGGGTAGATAGTCAATGTGTCTCTTGACAGTTCAGTCCGTATGCGGATACCTAAGCAACTGTTATAGGCCCACGAAATTATTTCTTTAGGAAATAACTCGAAGAAAAATATATTGCCGAACACTATATTTGAGTCCGTCTTGAAATTATTGGGGATGTTCTCAGAGTACACCAGCATCGTGTCTGATATTATATCATGGAATGCTTCATTTTTTTCCACATATCTCTCATACTCAATCTGCAAAGCGTCGTTTATGCATTCCGACAGGTCTTTGAAAGCGTAGATCTGCCCGATGCCCATTGCCGTTAACAATGCTACAATAAAAATCCTCATATCTATTTCTCGTTTTTCTTTACCATATCTTCACCATTATCCACTTCAGACGATACACGTTTGCATATATATCCGACAACATATTCAATTGGGGCATATATCTCAATATCGCCATTATCTATTAATTCTGACATAGAGCGAGTAATGCAATTCCACAACTCTGAATTCTCGAAATCTTTGTACGGATGTTTCATTACAGACTTTGAAATTACTTTATTCGTTTAATGACATCCAACCGCCTGATATCCTGTCGATCATCGTAGATACCCAGCGGAGGAAATGAATAACTGATCTCATGAATTGTTCCGTTCATTAAATACCGCAGGGCGTTATGCTTCTTTTCTGTATTGCGATACAAAAAACTGTTGGATGAATAATATATGGAACTGTCCGGTTTTCCATTGTCTTTGAGTGGGTAGTACGCCGGTAATCGAATGAGCAGACTGTCTAATTTTTCACCAACAGAATACTCAAACCGCTCTGCTTTCCCAAAATCATAATTCACGTCATACACTTGCAGCGCATCGCCAAGGATTTTCCCATTATGATCGTTCTCCCGTAGCCTCCTGCTCACATTTCCATCCGGTTCCATCCGTTGGATGTACTCATAGACCGTCCGGTTTTTTATGAACCGGTCAACAACGAGGCTATCGCCACGTTCATCGCTCCACCATTTGCAATGCCAGTAATCACCGTGCTTCCTGATCACATACGGATGTTCCACATCGTCAGACCGCCGGACAACTATCAGATTGTCCGTCTGCCGGACATAGACAAAAGGAGTGTCGGCAACCGGCATCTCTCCTTTGAGTGTCGGCATGTCAAACCGTTGGAATGTCTTGTATCGCAGACCCTCTCTTGGAGTTTTGCCAGCAGTGATCCCGGGTTCTTCTCCGCTGACTTTCAGATTCACTTCTGCCGGGATGTCCGGCGCAACCGGAACCCACCAGCGTCTTTCACGTATTTTCCCACAGCCATACATGCCCGTCAAGGCAATGATCCCGACTATGGCTGTTGTTATTATTTTACCTGTTGTTCTCATTGATTCTGACTCTTTTTGCTTTGCCAATACGGCAGCTGTCATCATATATGCTGAATCCATACATTCTCTGATCCAACTTAATCGTAGTGGATTCTTTGATGATTAATTCCGGATCGACCCACAATTTTTTCCAGTCGGTTGTTTTCGCCATTTCATTTTTTATATGGAAGCGGAAACTGTTGCAGCTGGCATACGTGATCACATCATACGGATCCAGCACATATATGTCGGCAGATGTTGAATCCGGCACAAAAATCTCTATATCCTGCGAGTCAATCCTCGGCCAATTGATTATCAGGGTATCGGTGAGTGCATCCTCGCTTCGGCCTATGCGTATCATATTGTAGTCCAACTCCGGATCAAGGCGGTCAATGGTCAGATACAGATTGCATCTATCCACCCTATAAAGCTTCTCATCGGGTGAAAGGAAACAGGAATGCGTCACCGCCAGCAGTACGCCGCAAATCAACAATTTCAATACTCTGCTCATTTCTTAATGGTATTATTTAAAACCGGGCTGAAATTACTGTAGTCGGTAAATCTGATGACCTCTGCACTCGGAGTATTCCACAAAGCACCCATTTGCAATTGCGCATGGCATCGACAACATAACTGCGAATAATGTCAATAGATATTTCATGGCGTTATTTGTCGTCTATAGCGTGTCTGTGGTTTTTCCCGATGTCATTGACCAGATCATTTATCGCATCAGGTGTATGATATCGCGTCGAACCACGGTCAATCCCTCCAGCTGTGATCCATAGTAATTCAATGTTGTTTTCGTCATCGTATATAAGTATCTGCCCGATTATATCAGGACTATCACTGAAATAGAGAACATTACCTTTGATTATCTTTAAACGTAAGGCCGGTGAATCCGTATCATATTTGAGTTGTTCACGGATCTCCATCCCATTCAGAATATTCATGAAAGAGTCGATCTCCGCTTTATCTGTAATCCAGCGATAAGGTCTTTTGAAAAGATCCCTCCATGCCTCATCAAAGCTAACCCTTGTTTCTCCAATTGGTTGCAGGATACCCGGATCCGAGGCCTTGATCAGAATCCTGCAAACCTGAGCATTTGCCGACATCGACAACAAGACTATGAATATCAATATTAGTTTATTCAACTTTATCATGACAATAATGTGCATTAAATCTTCTTGTGATTATTTTTTTGAGGACTATATGGGGTTCTACACAATCTGCATGATCACCTGTCGAATCCTATTTAAAGTTTGGAATAAATCATTTGAACTATAAGCCTCCATTAGCTCAATGCTGACGAATTGTTTCAATCTTTCCATGCTCATTTATATATCTGTAAAAATAAGCAGTCTCTGTAATAAAAACCATCTGATAGTAGCGATCATTAAAAAGACCAATAGCGGATCTCGGGACTGTATATGAATTTTTTGAATTTTTTTCTGAAATCCTATAGACAGTATCTAAAGTTTCGATGTTCTCAGTCCTAATTCTATCTGATTTCAAATCAGTATTCCAACCAACACCAAATTCATCCTTAAGAAATCGTTCAATTTTTCCAATATCCATATTTTCATAAAAACGTGTCTTTGGAACATTCCTGAAGTAATATGTTTTGTTTCTATCCTTGGTTCTAACACTGAATATTTGCGATACAGAGTCAGTATTCAAGGAGCGAATAAATTCATAGACGGTGTCATTGTGGACATATCTATCAACTATCTTAGGCGATATACCGGTCATTGATTGTTGCTGAGCCTCGGTCATATTTATATTATACGTCCGTCTATTATACCAGTATTTCCCTTGCCGATAAAATATAAATGGGTGATCCATATCATTGCTTAATCTGACGATAACGCTATCCGGACTCTCTTTTACAAACACATTTGTAGAATCTACTATTGTCTCATTTCCTGACATTGAATAGACATCAAATGATCCAAATTTTTTATATTGCAAAGTGTCGTATGGCTGGTGATAGTTGTCATCAATTGTGAATTGTTTTATGGAATCGATTGTGACCTCAGATGGGGCATCTGTTTTTCCACCATTGTTTGAGCACGAGATGAATAAAAGCACTGATAAAATAAGTACATTTTTGAAACGTGACATGGTATTGATCTATTTACTTTTATCACAAATATAATCCATGGCGGATGCTGTTTGCAAATTTTAGCTAATGATTAACTTTTATTAAATGAAAATGCGCCGGCTCTCGATGAGGGCTGGCGCAGTAGATGAAATATGGGATTACGGGGTTAGTTTTTTCTGCGTTTTCGGCGGTCGTTGTGTACCTTTATGCCGAACACGATTGCGCTGGAAACGGTTGTGATGGTGTTTGTGATCACAAGCGGCCAGTTGCTTAATAAAAGTCCTTGGATTACGAAAAATATGCTTCCGGCTCCCAACAGGAGGAAGGTGGGGAGGGCTATGCCGTCGGTGTCGCGTGTGCGGATGGTGTAGATGGCCTGTGGCAGATAGCCGCACACCATGCAGATTGCGGCCGTGTAGCCTACGATTTCGGTTATGAGTGCTGTTGTCATGACGATAATCTGGTTGTGGGTTAAATAAAAAAGCCGGAGCTGTTGAGCGCTCCGGCCTGATGGTTTTGTGCTGTAGGTGGGGCGTTTATTTCTCGCGCATATAGACGTTGATCGGAGTTCCACTGAAGTCCCAGTTCTCGCGTATCTTGTTCTCGAGATAGCGACGGTAGGGCTCCTTGACCCACTGGGGTAGATTGCAGAAGAAGATAAACGTGGGGATTGGCGCTCCCTTCAGCATTGTTATATATTTGATCTTGATGTATTTGCCTTTGTTGGCTGGTGGGGGATAGGCATCAATGGCCTCGCGCATCACGGTGTTGAGCTGCGATGTCGGGACGGTGCGGCAGCGGTTGTGGTAGACCTCCACGGCTGTTTCCAGCACTTTGTAGATGCGCTGCTTGGTCAGGGCCGATCCGAAGATGATGGGGAAGTCGGTGAATGGTGCGAAACGTTCGCGTATGGTGTTCTCGAAGTGTTTGATGGCCACTTCCGATTTGTCCTTCACGAGATCCCATTTGTTGACGCAGACCACGAGCCCTTTCTTGTTGCGCTGGATCAGCGAGAAGATGCTCACATCCTGTGCCTCGATTCCACGGGTTGCGTCGATCATCAGGATACACACGTCGGATGCCTCAATGGCGCGGATCGAACGGATCACGGAATAGTATTCGATGTCCTCGTTGACCTTCGTTTTCTTGCGGATGCCGGCGGTGTCGACAAGATAGAAGTCGAAGCCGAACTTATTGTAACGTGTATAGATCGAGTCACGTGTAGTTCCGGCTATATCGGTCACAATGTTGCGGTCCTCTCCGATGAATGAGTTGATGATTGAGGATTTTCCTGCGTTAGGGCGGCCTACAATGGCGAATCTCGGAATATTGTCGAGATGCTGGTCGGCATCATCTTCTGTCGGTTCCGGGAGCTCGCGGACAACCTCGTCGAGCAGATCGCCGGTACCGAAGCCGTTGATCGCCGAGATAGGGTAGGGATCGCCGAGACCGAGAGCATAGAATTCGGGCACGTTGTAGAGCCAGTCGTTGGAATCTACTTTATTGGCTACCAGGATCACCGGTTTTTTTGATTTGCGGAGGATTTCGGCAACATGATCGTCGAGGTCGGTGACGCCGTTCATCGCGTCGACAACGAACAGGATCTCGTCGGCCTGTTCTATGGCGAGATGCACCTGCTTGTTGATCTCTCCTTCAAAGATGTCGTCGGAGTTGACTACCCAGCCACCGGTGTCGACAATGGAAAATTCGCGGCCGTTCCAATCCACGTGGCCATACTGGCGGTCGCGCGTGGTGCCGGCGGTTTCGTCGACGATTGCCGTACGCGATTCTGTCAGGCGGTTGAAAAGGGTGGATTTGCCCACGTTCGGGCGGCCTACAATGGCGATTAACTGTCCCATATTAAAGTGCTAAAATACTTGAATCTGATGCAAATTTAGCGAAAATTATTCAATATATCCGAATGCGCGCAGTTTATTGTCGCGGTTGCGCCAGTTCGGTTCTACCTTGACGAAGAGCTCGAGAAACACTTTCTTGCCGAAAAATGTCTCAATGTCGCGGCGTGCTTCGGTGCCTACTTTTTTCAGTTTCGCACCCTGTCGGCCAATGATGATGCCCTTCTGGGAGTCGCGCTCCACGTAGATCACTGCCATGATGTGTATGGCACCCTCTTTTTCGTCGAATTTCTCAACGATAACCTCAGTCGAATAGGGGACCTCCTTGTCGTAGTTCAGGAGGATTTTCTCGCGGATAATCTCTGTGACAAAAAATCTTGCCGGTTTGTCGGTCAGCGCGTCCTTTCCGAAATAGGGGGCATGCTGCGGCAGAAGCTCCACGATGCGGTTCATGAGGTTCTCGACATTGAAATGTTCCTTAGCCGATGTGGGGAAGATTTCGGCGTTGGGGAGCAGCTGACGCCAGCGGTCAACAATCGCGTTCAGTTCGTCCTGCGACTTGACAAGGTCTATTTTGTTGATAACCAGCAGCACGGGGATTGTTTCCTTGGCCACTTTGGCAAGATAGTCGGCGTTCTTGGTGGGGTCTTCAACAACGTCGGTCACATACAGAAGCACGTCGGCATCGGTCAATGCACCTTCTGAGAATCCAAGCATGCTTTCCTGAAGCTTGTATTTCGGGTCAAGTACTCCGGGGGTATCGGAGAACACGATCTGGTACTCGTCGGTGTTGACGATGCCCATTATGCGGTGGCGTGTGGTCTGTGCTTTGGATGTTATGATGCTTATGCGTTCGCCTACGAGGTCGTTGGTCAGTGTGGATTTTCCTACGTTGGGGTTGCCTACGATATTGACAAATCCCGCTTTATGGTTTTCAGTCATAGCTGTTTGAATTTTGGTTACAAGAATAAAACACTAATAGCACCATAAAAGATGCTATTAGTGTTTATTTTTTTATTTTCTTGACAGAACGGATGAGTGATCAAAGATCCCAGATCACATACATCGCACCCCATGTGAAGCCGGCTCCAAATGCTGTCAGCACCAGACGGTCGCCCTTCTTGAGGCGGTGTTTGTTCTCGTCGATACACAATGGAATCGACGCTGCTGATGTGTTGCCGCGGTATTCGATGTTGACGAGCACCTTCTCGGGGTCGATGCCGGCACGTGATGCGACGGCCTCGATGATGCGCAGGTTGGCCTGATGGGGAATCAGCCAGTCCACGGACTCCATGGTCAGGTTGTTGCGCTCGCAGATCTCAAGGGTGGCGTTGAGCATGTCTGTAACGGCGTGTTTGTAGACGAATCGGCCGTCCTGGAACAGGAAGTTGTCGCCGCGGTCCACGGTCTCGTGGGTTGTGGGCATAACGGAACCACCGGCATTCATGATCAGGTGGTCGCGGCCAACGCCGTCAACGTGGAACACACCATCGATGATACCTACGGGTTCTTCGGTGGGGGTGATGAGCATTGCAGCGGCACCGTCGCCGAACAGCGGACAGGTGGCGCGATCCTCATAGTTGACCATTGATGACATTTTCTCGGCAGCCACTACCACAACTTTCTTGCGGAGTCCGGATTTCACGTATGCCGCAGCATCTTCCAAGGCCACGATGCAGCCTGCGCAGGCAGCCTGAATATCATAGGCGTAAGCCGATTTGAGGCCGCAGCCATGGGCTATGACGGATCCCGTGGATGGGAAACGATAGTCGGGATTTGAGGTGGCGCAGATCAGCAGGTCAACTTCTTCAGGTTTGGTGCCGGTCGATTCAAGCAGTCGGTTGACAGCCTGAATGCCCATGTAGGAAGAGCCGGCTCCCTCTTTTTTGAGGATGCGGCGTTCCTTGATTCCGACGCGAGTTGTGATCCATTCGTCGTTAGTGTCCACCATTTTCGACAGCATTTCGTTGTCGAGGATGTCGTCGGGAACAAAAGATGCGACACCCGATATTCTTGCATTCAGCATGGTCTTTGGAGATGTGTAAGGGTGGTGAGATGTTTGCGTGACAAATATCCTCCGGAATATCCGCTCTTTGTGGGTTGGATATTCGGAGAATACGGTGTTATGTCAATTAAAAGTAATGGCCACGTCGGCTTTTACCAGTCGGTGCGTGAGATCTCTGATTGTGTGCAGTTGTACTGCCGGATCAGATAACCTCTGCTTTTTCGATGGCGATTTTGCCGCGGTAGTGTCCACATTCGCCGCACACTGTGTGGTAGATGTGCCAAGCGCCGCAGTTAGGGCAGATAGCCAGCGTGGGAGCCACAGCCTTATCGTGAGTTCTACGCTTTGCTGTGCGGGTCTTCGATTGTTTGCGTTTAGGATGTGCCATTGTTTTTTAGGTTATTGTTTTTATTGTTATTGTCAAATAATGTCTTTAAGTATCGGGCCGATTGTCAGTTGTCCGACGGATCGGCAGGGGCTATGTTCTTGAGTGCGTCCCATCGCGGATCTGTGGCCTGAGGCTGATCGCCGCTGTCCATGGTCTCCATCTCATCGATGAGGCTGTCTTCCAGTTCGGCATCTTCATCGTCGGGACGGTGCGCACGATGTTTTTTCAGCATGGCGCTCATCTGCCGGTTGCATTTGCCAAGCGGATGAACATGCTTGATGGGAATTGTCAGCGCCACTGTGTCGTGGATCATGTAGGCGACGTTGATGTCGGCATCGCTCTGCGGAATGATCAGAAGGTCGTCGGAGTCATCGTTGTAGTCCTCGCCATATTTCACGGCGATCGAATACGTTGTGTCAACCGGCATGATCAGATCGTCGAGGCAGCGGTCGCATATTAGGGTCATGGTGCCGGTGATGGCGAAGTTCATCTGATATAGATCGCCTTTGTGATCTACGGTCAGACGTACGTCCAGATCGGCATCGTGGATGTCGGGGTTCTCCATGTCTTTGAAGAACTGCTTGCCAAGATGGAACTCAAATTCCTGAGCCCCTTGGGGCATGCTTGCCAACTGAATCTTATATGCTGTAAACTTTCCCACTTGCTGGTCAATGTTGAAAAAACTGTGCAAAGTTATATAATATCTTCGATTTGTCCAAGCAAATCAGCATTTTTTGATTTTTCTTGAACTCGCAAAGTCGTAAAGCCGGCTGTCAAAATTTATATCCGAGCGTGGCGGCGATGATCTGCTCCTTGAAATGGCATCGTTCGCCGGCCTGTGCGATTCCTCTTACCGGAAGGTTGTATTGCGACATGTTGAGTAATCCCTGAGAGAATCCAACGCCGATCAGATAGTGTGAGGCTATGGTTGCGGTCAGTCCCACGTTCCAGAAAACGTCGGCGCGTTTGAGATATTCACCATCGAGAGTGTAAGGACTATTGTCGTAGTTTTTCTTTCCATCGTGATGAGCTCCGGCAGAAAAACCGATGGATAATTGCGGCCCTGTGGTGACAGCGAGGCTGAATTTATCCGAAAAGTCGAAATGGTAGCCTACCAGACAGTTGATGCGTCCACCGAAGATCCACATGTGTGACACTGTAGCATGGTGCGTGTCCTTGACTCCTCCCTCCACGGAATAACGGTTTTCAAAGATAGTCAGCCCCGTCTCCAGATAAAGATTGTGCCACAAAGGAATATCTAAAGCCACAGTTCCACTCACACCCGGAAGACCGCTGAGGCTGATTCCGCTGTCATGGAAATTCTGGCTGACGGGATCGGAATACTCGTATGAGCTACGCACGGAAAAGCTGAGTGTGTTATCTGGATTGTTGAAAATGGAGGACTGGGCATGCGATGTCGTGGATGATAAAACGATCGCCAATAGGACAAAAAAGCGGATTGGATGTCTCATGATCGGGATTGAATTTAAAAGGGCTTATTTCAGGATGGTATAGATTGGTGTCTGTAGTTGTTGTAATTGCAAATATACGGATTCTTTTGTGAAATGTGGCATATAAGAGCTTTTTTCGGGACTGTGGTTGAACTATTGGTCGGAATCGGTTGTTTCATAAGCAAGAGAAGGCATTTTGCTGACGTTATTAAAAAGTCACGAAGATTCAGATTTGAGATAACCTTCTCAGCCCGATTCCCCCACCCGGATTCGGGCTTCTCTTTTTTTATGGCATGTGATATTATGGGATATGCTGTTATGCGTTGTTCGGATTATTGTTTGTAATTTTGTGGCCGGTTAATAACGTTTCAATCATGAAAGCAAACGAAATCCGGCAGCGGTTGAAGCCTTGGATGCTTCCGGCGGCCATGCTAAGCGGACTGCTGTTTCATAGTTATATCTCATATGTGGCGTTTCTGACACCCTATCTGATCTTTGTCATGCTCCTGATCACGTTCTGCAAGATAAATCCGCGTGAATTCGGGGTCTCTCCGGTGATATGGCGGTTGCTTGCGGTTCAGGTCTTGGGCGGAGTGGTGGCCTATGTGGTGATTCGCCCGTTCAGCGTCGATGTGGCGCAAGGGTTGTTTATCTGTGTGTTCTGCCCCACGGCTACTGCAGCTCCCGTAGTGACCGGTATGCTCGGAGGCAGTGTGATAAAGCTGATTGCCTATTCGCTGGTGAGCAATGTGACGGTGGCCGTCACGGCTCCATGTCTTCTTGCATGGATTGGGTCGGGCGACATTGATATCATGGCAACCGCTGCGTCGATCATGCAGCAGGTGGCTCCATTGATTCTGTTGCCGCTTGTTGTGGCTCTCGTGATGCGTAAGGTGACCCCCCGGTTGCATCAGGCCATAGGCTCACACCAGTCGCTGTCGTTCTACATCTGGGCTGTGTCGCTCTTTGTGGTTGTCGGTAAGTCGGTCAGCTTCATATTGGCGGAGCCGGCTTCTAAAATTCCGGAGATAATAATTCTGGCTTTCGGCGCCGGAGTGGTGTGTGGACTGCAATTTTATGTCGGGCGTCGCATAGGAGCGCGTTTCGGCGACCGTATCAGCGGTGCGCAGGGGCTTGGCCAGAAAAACACGGTGCTTGCCATCTGGCTTGCCTTGACATTTCTCAATCCCATCTCGTCAGTAGCTCCGGCGGCATATATAGCATGGCAGAACACCATCAATTCCTTGCAGCTCTATTACAGACAGAAAAAAGAGCTGAAAGCAAAACATAATTGTGTGTCAAACGTTAAATTAACAAAACACAATTTATAAAACTTGCGATATGAACTCGATGTATGAGATATTGATGGCGTTGCCGCTGTTTCATGGCGTCAGCTATGCCAAGCTCTCGGAGGTTGTCGGTAACACGAAACTCCATTTTCTTAAATATCTCGACGGAGAGAAAATAGTCGAGGCCGGAGATCCCTGTACCCATCTCAAATTCCTTATTTCAGGCAGTGCGAGGCTCTCGATTGTCAATTCCGACGGACGATTCCGTGTGTCACAGACAATAGATGCTCCCGATGTGATAGCTCCCGATTTTCTTTTCGGACGTGCAACGTCCTATCCTTGTTCGGCTGTTGCCACAGGCCCCACCGGCCTCTTGCAGATATCCAAGATGGACTATGTGCGATTGCTGGGATCTGATCAGATCTTTTTGTTCAATTTTCTGAATCTGCTCTCTGTCAATGCGCAGAAAACGGTGGATGGGGTTCTGGCTCTGACCACCGGTTCTCTTGAAGAGCGGATTGCGTTTTGGATTGTGGCCTTGACGCAAAGGGGCGGAAAGGATATCACGCTGACATGCCGCCAGCGCGATCTGTATGCGTTCTTCGGTGTGCAGCGTTCATCGTTCATAGCCACGCTGGAGAGCATGAAAGAACGTGGCTTGATCGACTATTCGGCCACGGAGATTGCTGTCAACTCACGTGCCGACATGCTTGACCTGCTCGCGAGAAATTCCGAGGGTTGATCACTCTACGTTGCTTTCCGTGCGGTTCACACCGACAAGGCGGTTGTTGATATATTCGTTGAACTCTTTCTTGTAGCTCTCGCTGACCGGGATCTGGACGTTGCCGAATATGATGCGGTTGCGTTCAATGACGCGCATCTTGGTGGTGTTGACTATGAATGATCTGTGAACTCTCATGAACATATCCTGCGGCAGCTCCTGTTCGAGTGTGCGCATGTTCATCAGTGTCATAATGTTCTTTGATCCGTCGTTGAAACAGATCTTCACATAGTCCTTGAGCCCTTCAAGATACAGGATATCGTCGAGCCGGATCTGTACAAGTCGGTATTCGCTCTTGACAATGATATAGTCCTTGGATGTGTCGGCGCTGGATGGAGCCGCCGGGCGGATTGAGTTTAAAGCCTTGGTGGCAGCAGCCAGAAATTCTTCGTAGGCTATCGGTTTGAGAAGATAGTCGAGCGCGTTGACCTTGAAGCCGTCGACGGCGTATTTGTCGTAGGCTGTCGTGAACACTATCCGGCAATTGGATGGGATCAGACGTGCGAATTCAAGACCGTTGAGCTGAGGCATGTTGATGTCGAGAAACACCAGGTCTACGCTTCCGGTCAGAATTGTCTTTATCGCATCCTGAGCTGATGAATAAGTTCCTGCCAGAGAGAGAAACGGAGTGTCGTTGACATATTTGGAGATCAACTGTGCGGCCAGTGGCTCGTCGTCAATGACGCATGTGCGTAGGGTTTTCATTTGTCAGTGCTATTTTGATGAGTTTTTTAAATCTATTGTGAGGTCGGCGAGAAATTCCGATCCGGTGTCGGTGGTGTGGAACTCGTGGTGGTTGGGGTATCTTAGCTCCAGACGCCGGCGCAGATTGTCGATGCCGATACCCGAAGAACGGGCTTTTAGCGACTCGACGGCTTCCCGGCTGTATGTGTTGGAGATATGGCATTCCACGGTGCTGTCCACGAGACGGATGTCTATATTGATCTCGCGAGTGCTTTCGCTGGCTGTGATTCCGTATTTGAAAGCATTCTCAATAATGTTTATGAATATCAGGGGAGCTATCGGAGCTTCCGGGTTGGCAGAGCAGTCAAGGTGGGCCTTCACGAGACCTTTCGTCGGCATTCGCATCTCCATCAGTTCTATGTAGCCTTTTATAAAGTCGAATTCCTGCCCGATGGTAACCGGTTGGCGGCTGAACGACAGGGTGTAGCGCAACATTTTGCTCAGCCGGTGGACGGCGGTCTTGGCCATTCCGGGATCAATGTCGACCAATGCATAGATTGAGTTGAGCGTATTGAACAGGAAATGGGGGTTGAGCTGTGATCGGAGCTGTTTGAGCTCGATCTCTTTGTGGAGGGTGGCGAGTTCGCGGCGGTCGCGTTCTGTCTTGTAGCGGTTGAAATTCAGCTTTATCGCCACGGCCAGGGAGATGGTCATGAATAAGGCGATGAAATCTTTTGCGAAACTGTCGGGAGGCATTGCAACGCGATGGACTTCACCATATTGCGGCTCGGGCTTGCTTCCCGGTTCCGTCAGGATTATTCCTATAGGTTCACATTCGTTTTCCGGGCGGAAATGGCGGTGGCGTGCGCCGGGACCTAATGTGTGCCATGCGATGATGAGCAATCCACAGCCAACGAGGATCACAACGGCATTGCACAGGATGAATCTCATTGCCCGGTAGCTCTTGATGAGCAGCGAGTCTACAAGCCAGTAGAAATTGATATAGAAAGCGGCCGCGAATACTATCGCTTTCGCGTAGGTTGATGGCGGAAGCGGATACCCCGGTCTTATTGTCAGGGATACGATGACCTCCGGCAACAGGAACAGTAGCGACACGGAGGCGAGATGGATCAGGAAGGTTGTCCATCTGAACTTTCGCCGGCGTTTGTCGTCGTTTGTGGCGGATATGTCGTCTTTTTTTCTCTTTTCGGATGTCATCTCTCCGCAAAACTACGTAAAAATGCGTTTATTGCAAAACCATGCTCCGCTATTGGGCGGTAATTGTCGCCGATCCGCTAAGTTTTAGATACATATGTATTTTATCTCGACGAATATTCTATATATGTTAAGTTCTGTTAATTTTATTCTTTTTGCCGTGATTATCGCATTTAACATTGAAATTTGTCGGAATACGAAAAAAAATCACTACCTTTGCCACAAATTACACAAGTTGCAATCCTTAGACTGATAAAATTTTACGCAAATCTTCTAATTCAACGGACTAAGGCCGGCAACAGCAATTAAGAAGGCTGTCGTGATGACATCCGGCGCAATTGAGTGTAATTATGTAAGTATGATATAATCTCTACACTTTAATTGCTGTAAGACAACAACTTTAGAATCACAGATCATGCCTTATGGCTTTAGTCCGAAGTTCCCTGATGAAGGGAGCGTCGGATTTTTTTATGATTTTGTTTTGTCGGATATCGCGGTATGGTTACCACCGAAATGGATTTTATTCATCTCGGCTGGTCGCAATATGGTTGCCGATGTAAGGTTGGCTTTAGCTATCTTTTTCATGACATGGCAATTTTTTGAAAATACGTACGGTCTGGTTGAGCAGTAGGACGCCGGTGATGTAGGTGGCAAGCAGCACGGCGAAATCGGGCTTGACCGGAAGGAAATCGGCGAACCATCCGCCCCATAGATAACAGAAGAACGACAGCCAGAGCGTGGTCTGCACGCCGACGCATAGTGTACACCAATGGTGGGCCCGGAACCGTTGATACCAGATGCTCCAGACCGTGTAGGGCAGACAGCACACGTTGCATACGGCCAGGGAGGGCCATAGATGTGGGAAGATCAGCAACGTGGCCAAAGATATGCCGAAATATCCGAAGCCCACTTCGCTCCACGAGAACACACCGAACAGTTTCGATGCTTTCAAGGACATGATCGAATCGCATCCACCTTTTTCAAGTAATCCGCACATGCGTTCTGAAGCCCCGGTGCGAATACCGAGGGATTTCTGTAACAAGAGTAGTGAGAGGTAGAGTCCGGTCAGATCGAGAACCGTAAGTAAGATGGCCGGTGGGCTGTCGTATATGCGGCGTGTTATGAAGAAATAGAGCATTACGGCTATTGCAGCTGCCAGGAGGAAGTATTTGGAATAGCGGCTTGCGAGTTCGCTTATACGATGGTTTCTGTAATCCGGTTCGCACGACCTTTCGGACGGGTAGGCCAGCAGTGCTATGCCGTTCCAGTTATCGATGAATCCGGAGAGCGGCGTCGAAGTGGCAGTCCCGTGCAAATCGTATGACACGGTGCCATTGTCCTGGGTTATGGCTGTGACAATGACAAAAATTCCGCTGTTGGTCTGAGCTAAGAATGGTGTGGGGATTTTTGTCAGTTCGCTCTTGTCGGCAACTTTGATGCCGGTATTCTCTATGCCGTAATCTTTCAGCAGGTGCGACAACCCGTAGAGCGACTGGAAGGTCATTCCGCGGAATTGTGCGTCGGAATACTCCTGGGTGTGTGCCACGCCGAGAGCCGAGAGAAAACGTGTGAAGATAGTCGCTGCCATATCGTTGCCCGGTTTGCCGCAGGTTATTGGTATGACTGGACTTTGGCAAGCAGGGCGTTGCCGTCGATTTCGCCGCTGTGGCGCCAAGCTTCACGGCCGTCTTTATAGACTATGAATGTAGGGATGGATTCAATGTTCTCCTGCTTCGACAGTTCCTTGTTGTTGTCAACATCGAGCTGAATCACCGGCACGTCGCCGTCGAGCAGTTCCTTTACTTGGTCAACTATCGGCATCATTCCCTGGCAATGGGGGCACCACGAGGCGTAGAATTCGATTAAGACTACAGGTGCTTGGCTTATGGCTGTTTCGTAGGTCATGGTTTTGTTGTGTTTGTTTCCAACAAGAACAATTGTCATGGGCCGGTGGTTTGAAAAAATATCAAAGGTATCGGAATTTTGCGTTAACTTTGTGTAACTTTGCCACGGATTTCAAACACTATTGTTTTTATTTATTATGTTGACTGAAAAACGTTCAAGCATGCTCCACGGCATACTGTTGATTGCCTTGTTTTCATGCGCTGCTTTTTATATCGGCGATGCGCAATTCTTCAAAGATCTGTCGTTCAGCCCGATGATCATAGGTATCATTCTCGGTATGCTTTATGCCAATTCATTGCGCAATCATCTGCCGGAGACGTGGGTGCCCGGAATACAGTTCTGCTCCAAGAAGCTCCTTCGTCTCGGCATTATTCTCTACGGTTTCCGACTGACATTCCAGGACATAGCCAATGTCGGGACGGCCGGCATACTGATCGATGTCATAGTGGTGGCTGTAACAATTCTGGGGGGCATCTACCTCGGACGCTTGCTGAAAATGGACAAGGAGATAGCGTTGCTGACTTCCGTCGGCAGCGGTATATGCGGAGCTGCCGCGGTGCTTGGTGCTGAATCGACCATACAGACCAAACCCTACAAGACAGCTGTGGCAGTGGCTACGGTGGTTATTTTCGGCACGATATCCATGTTTCTCTACCCGGTTCTCTATAGGGCCGGTGTCCTGAATCTGACGCCTGATGAAATGGGCATCTTCGCAGGTTCGACGCTCCATGAAGTGGCTCATGCCGTGGGAGCCGGAAATGCCATGGGCGACGACATTGCCAAGGTGACTATCATCGTTAAGATGATCCGTGTGATGCTTCTGATCCCGGTGCTCTTCATTCTCGCCTACTGGGTGGCAGTGCGCGCGCGTCGTGCCGTTGCCGGCGCAACGGCATCGGCCAAGGGCAAGATTGCTATTCCATGGTTTGCCGTAGGGTTCCTTGCCATAATAGCGTTCAATTCATTCAATCTGCTCCCAGCCGAAGCGGTTGATATCATCAACTACATTGATACATTCCTGCTGACAATGGCCATGGTGGCCCTCGGAGCCGAGACTTCTATCGACAAGTTCAAACGTGCCGGCGCAAAGCCCTTCATTCTGGCAGCCCTGATCTATGTCTGGCTTCTGTTCGGCGGATGGGCTCTTGCCAAATATCTGGCTCCAGTGCTACTTTGATCCCTTTTTTCGTCTGACGGATGGAAACATCTTGCGCATACGCAGCAGGACGGTTTCCACCGGATCGCTGACCACAACAAGCGTCGTGGCCACGATGATCAGCACGCCGCCATAGATCTCGTTGGCGGTGATATCCTGATTCAGTATCACGATACTCAGCACCACGGCTGTCACCGGCTCCAATGCTCCGAAAATAGCTGTCGGGGTCGATCCTATGAGCTGGATGGCGCGAGTGGTGAGCAGCAGGGAGATCACGGTTGGGATAAGAGCCAGTGCCACCAGATTGATCCATGATCCGGCAGTTGGAGGCATCGTAAGACCTCCGGGCAGCAGCATGATCCCGAATAACGCGCTGCCGCTGAGAAGCGTGTAGAAAAGCAATGTCAGCGTAGGTATCTTCCTGATTTGCTTCGACACGTTGATCATCACAAGATAAATCGCGTAGGTCAGCGATGAGGCCATGACCAGCACGAATCCCATGGCGCTGACGCTCTCGCCGTCGTTCTTGTGCATAAGCAATCCAAGCCCGAGCCCCATCACTATCAGGCACAGACCCGTGGTGGTTTTGAAGCGTTCATGGAAGAAAAAAGTCATCAGCACGGCCACCATCACGGGGTAGACAAACAGCAGTGTCGAGGCCACCCCGGAATTCATGTAATTGTACGCCTCAAATAGCGCGAGCGACGAGGCCGCCATCAGCACTCCAAGGATCGCCACCGGCCATCGCTGCTCCGGTGGCAGTCGGAAGCTGCGGCCGCGCCATGCTATCATGGCTGCCAGGATCGGTAGCCCCATCAGGTAGCGGAAAAGGAGCACACTCAGAGCATTCATACCCTCGCCGTACAGTGGTACGGCGAATGCCGGATTGGTTCCGTAGGCTCCGGCCGCCAGTGCGGCAAACAAATATCCCTTGAATTTCATTGATGCTGATTTCATGGCCGCAAAGGTAGCTAAAAAAAGAGATTTTCCGTAACTTTGCCGGACGTAACACTCTATAGCTATAAAGCAACCCGTTGCCAATGGAAAATAATGAGATGATATTATATCAGCCCGACGAGACCCTGAAGCTGGATGTAAGGGTCGAGAATGAAGAAGTGTGGCTCAACCGCAATCAGATTGCCCTATTGTTCGACCGCGATGTCAAGACTATCGGCAAGCATATCAATAATGCTCTGAAGGAAGAATTGGACGGAATTCCAGTTGTCGCAAATTTTGCGACAACTGCCGCAGACGGTAAAACATATCAAGTAGAGCATTATAATCTGGAGATGATAACCTCCGTAGGTTATCGTGTCAAATCGCGGCGAGGTATTCAATTCCGTCAATGGGCCAATAAGATCCTGAAACAATACATCCTGCGTGGCTACAGCATCAACCAGCGGCTACTGGCTATGGAGGACAGAATCGATCGCCGCCTCGCCGACCATGACCGTCGTCTTGATGACCTGACCGACAAGGTGGATTTTTTTGTCCGCACATCCCTGCCTCCGGTCGAAGGTGTTTTCTTCAATGGACAGATATTCGATGCCCATAAATTTGTCAGCGGCATCATAAAGAGTGCCGTGAATAGAATCGTGTTGATCGACAACTACATTGACGAATCTGTCCTCACCTTGATCGACAAACGCGGCGATGGAGTGGACGCAACGATTATAACGCAGCCCCTCTCCCGGCAACTGCGCCTTGACATCGAACGCCATAACCGGCAATACCCCCCGATTGCGGTCAGGGAAGCCACCAAAATACATGATCGCTTTCTCATTGCCGACACCGCCGTCTATCATATCGGAGCTTCCGTCAAAGACCTCGGACGCAAACTCTTCGCCTTCTCAAAAATGTCGATACCCCCTGAGCTGATACTCGACAATATAACCCCGAAATGAGACGGCTTTAGTGGAAATATCGCGAAATTTCACTACTTTTGCCCCCATGAAACAGACACTGACCAACGACCTCCTGACCGTGGAGATATCATCCCACGGAGCCGAGCTGCAAAGCATCCTCAACAACCGTACCCGTCACCAATATCTATGGCAGGGCGACCCTCGCTTCTGGAGCCGCCGTTCCCCCGTTCTGTTCCCTATCGTCGGAGCCGTCTGGCAGGGCGAATTCCGCATCGACGGCCAGCTATTCAAGATGTCTCAGCACGGTTTCGCACGTGACATGGAATTCACACCTGTTGCCGACACCCCCGACGACGAAGCCTGGTTCGCACTCGAATCCTCCGCCGACACCCTCCCACGCTATCCCCGTCGCTTCCGGCTGGAGATCGGCTATCGCTTGCAGGGCGAACGCCTGACCGTCCTTTGGCACGTGACCAACCTCGACGAGCGGCCGATGGATTTCCAGATCGGCGCACATCCGGCCTTCAACTACCCGGCCTTCAACCCCACAGACCCATTGCACGGCTACTTCATGTTTGACTCACGTCGTCTCTCACGGCAGACCATCACCGACGGCGGTTGTGTTGGCCCTGACGAATCGCCCGTCATGCTCGACGACGACCGCATGCTCCCTCTGACCGCCACTACCTTCGCCTCCGATGCCATCATCCTCGCCGGCTCGCAAGTGCGCCGCGTATCCCTGCTCACCCCCGACCATCGACCCTACCTCTCCATGCTCTTCGATGCCCCGGTCGTAGGGCTCTGGTCGCCGAACCCCGAAGCCCCCTTCGTCTGCATCGAACCCTGGTGGGGACGCGCCGACAATGTAGGTTTCAACGGCGAATTCTCCGATCGGCCCTACGTCAACACCCTGCACCCCGGCCAATCCTTCTCCGCCTCCTACATGATCATCTTCGAAGATCTCTGATCCCTCGCGATCAAACCTCCGCTCCCCCTCTATATGTGATTATTCCCCCCCACTCGCCTGTAGGGACTGCGCCATGGCGCGTCCGGCTCCGCCCACCTATGGAATGGGAGTGATTACTTGCGTGTTATCTCCATGGCTTATTCATCGTAAAAACAATCGTCCGCCCATTTTTTGACATTGTTATATACGTATGCTTCTAAATTGTCGAACATATCAGTCGTACGAATAATATGTTCATGAAATCGTGATTGCCACTTGAAATCAATACCATTTATCCGGCATTCCTTCGTGACTGCGGCCTTTATTCCGGCCACAACCATACTCAATCGGGCGTGATAATGCGAGAATATAACCTCATTCTCATTTCGCCTCGCCACCTGATCCCCAATGTCTAATATTGCGTGAAAATGGTTTGGCATCACAACGAAACACACCATTCTTGCATCAGAGTAATGATCACCGACGTGCTGGAGACACTTCTCTAAAATCCTCCCGGCTTCAGACAAGATCATTTCCTCCGAAGCGATATGTCCCAATGTTTTTTGTTTTTCATGCGTACAAACCGTGACAAAATATGTGCCGCAGTTATAATCATGCCATGATGCACGGAACGCATGTCGTTTTCGTCTCATTGAAGCCATTCCCCAAAATTATCATATTCAGATCAATCCACCAAATGTAATCAATCTATTTGTCCACTATCATGGAATATTTGCCCCCTTTCCGGACTTCACAATGGCACGTCGGTTCCGCTCGCTCCTGCAAACGGACTGGTTGCCTGTGTGTTATCTGGATTGTTCGCCCCATTCCTGTATGAATTACGCCACGGCGCGTCCGGTTCTGCCTATTATGAAATGTGCTGATTACCTGAATGTTATCCGGACGCGGCATGCCGCCGTCCCTACATGCGTCAACATATTATGCTCCATTGAAATTTTGGCGCGTCCGGCTCTGCCTATTATGAAATGTGCTGATTGCCTGAATGTTATCCGGCTCTGCACATCCATGGAAACGAACTGATTGCCTGAATGTTACCTTGGCTTCACTCACCTGTAGGGACTGCGCCATGGCGCGTCCGACTCCACTCGCTCCTGCAAATATGTTGATTACCTGCGCGTTATCGCGGACGCGGCATGCCGCAGTCCCTACATGTGTCAACATATTATGCTCCATTGAAAATTTGGCGCGTCCGGCATCGTCCACCCATATAAACAGGCCGATTACCTGTGCGTTATCCGAACGCGGCACATGTATCAAATATTATTTCATCAATGCGAACAAACGGAAGGGGGTGGGGCCGAAAGGCCTCACCCCCTTGGGTTGGAGCATTAATTAGCTTAAATTAACCAATCAAATTCGCTGTGCTCCATCAGAGTTCTTATTTCATCTTGACGATCCAGCCGCGGCTTATGACTTCATTTTCTAAGTCCACGTTCCACCAGATAACAATCTTAGATGTTGCATCATCCTTGATTATCTTGGCTGTACCATCAAGCTCATATTTGGGATTATAGTTGCCTGAATTATACTTAAATTCATATTTAGCCGCAACTTCTTGGTCTACAGCGGTACCTTGTGGATAGATCACATAATGGCCTCCGTAGTCGTAGTAGCCATTTCCGTAGCCTTCCCACAATCCGAAAGTATGAGTGCCGTCACCATTGTCGGCATCTTTCCATGTGTGGTACTGTTCACCATAGTAACGCAAGTCATAATTAATATTCTGAGTGAATTGATTACTCATAATATAGTAATCATTTTTGGTCTTTGCCTTGATATCCTCAATTTCGGATGCTGTAAATGCGTCGAAAGTAGGAGTGACGGTTACATTGATGGATGCGGTAAGATTTGAACAGTCAGTAACGGTAACAATCGCTACATATTCATCTCTACCTGAAGTTGCAGTCATTGTGATAACGCCGGTCTCAGAGTTAATCGATGCTCTTACCTTCTCATTGTCAGTCTCCACGGTGTAGCCACCATTGCCAAGAACGACAGCGCATTCGCTTGAAGAGCTGCTGATGCCCAACGGAGTCACAAATGAATAATTTTCATGACTGAGAGTCATCGCCTCAGTAGTGTACACTGATACCGGGTAACGTTTATAGTTACCTGCTGCATCTGATACAACCACGTAAGTATTTCCGTTCTTCAAACCCTCTACGTATACAATGCCGTCTTCGCCTAAAGTTGCTTTTGCAATGCTTTCGTCGAGAGAGAATGCATTGTACTGGCCACCACCGGTAGCGATTGGGAGAGCAGCTTTGTTCTCTTCTCCGATTTTCACGCGCAGAGCGTCAGAATCAAAGGTAAGTTCCGGAACTTCTACTACGGGCACCACTTCATCGTCGTCATCGCAGGATGTGAACGCGAAGCCGCATGAGGTAGCAAGCACCAGACTTAGAAAATAATATTTTAATTTCATGATTGTTTAAACTGTTTTAAGATTAGAGCCAGTCTTTTTCATATTCTTTGCCGTCATAAACGAGTTCGTCGTCGTAGAGCAATCTTGCGGAACTCTGCATGGCGCTTTGGCGCATCTGGTTGCCGAAGTGAACGTGCAGACCATAGCCCTGAGAGCGCATTGTCGAAAGGTTTCCGGATGTGCGACCTTGAGAGAACTCCCACGAATAGATACCCATGTTGAATCTCGGGACACCGGGGAAGCCGCTTTCATTGATATAGCTGCCACCATAGTTGGTCCAGATAAAGTCCATGAATTCGCCGGGTTCTGCGCCATCTACAGAAGGAAGACTTGAGAAGTCGTAGGTGTAGATGATGTTGTCGCGTTCAGGCTGAAGTTTCTTTACTTCGTAGAACAGACGGGCTGCTGCTGCGTTCGACGGAGTTACAAAACCCTGGGGAGCCGGAGAAATCGGGCTACCGTATTCTGAGTTGTAGAACACACCGTCGAGTTTGTAAACGTCGCAGAGGGCTTTGATTTCCTGTGCGTAGTAGCGAGCGGTCTCGTCAGCGAGGTTGTTGACGTTGGCGCGGTCATGGTTGCCGAGGATCGACAGATAAACCTTCATGCCACGATCCTGCAGCGGCTGCAGATAGTGGTCACGGTTTGCAAGGATCGCGCTGACGTTCTCGTTCAAGCTCACGTACACGCGGCCGGTCTCCTCATTGTAGTTGATGTTCGCAGCGAAAAGCATGATGGCGTCATAGTAAGTCTTGCCGCTGTTCTTCAAAGAGTATGAAGAACATTCGAGGGGGTTCATGTCGTTGACCTCCATACACATCATTGTGCGGACGGCGGGAACTTCATTTCCATTGGCATCGAGAACATATTTTGTTGCGTCGGGCATGCCGGTCAGATCCTTCACGAAGATCAGACGGGTCGCGCTGTTCTTGGTCAGCTGTGCGCCGCCGTTTACGGTTGCGCGCAGAGGAACAACGTAGCCTTTGTCGCTGTCGAGCGAACCGTCGGAGGTGATGGTCACTGTCATCGGCTCCGATACGCTTGCTCCGGCCTGCAGACGGGTTACGCCTCCGTTGGCCAGTGAGATCATCGATTCGGGCACTGCCTCGTAGCTTGTGCCGTTAACGGCATTGTACTGGTCAACGGCTGTTGCGTCGTAGGTGAATGCCACGTCGCAGTCGTGATCGAGTTTTGAAAGGGTGTTGACATAGAGAGGCACATTTTCAGTTCCGTGCAGATCCACACTGGTGTAGATACGCTTGCCATCCTTGTCGGTAACGTAGACAACCTGATCAGGAACTCCGATATTGGAGATGTCAGCCTGACCGAGCATCACGTCGTCCTCACAGGCAGTCAGCGAAGCCGCTGCAACTGCCGTGAGAAGACCGTATGTAAGAAATTTATTGATTTTCATTTCTGTATTATGATTGATTTAATGTTCAGAATATGTTGTTAAGGCAATGCCACGGGAAGCCATGTCAGGGTTGCGTTGGCGGTCATGTCGTAACCATTTGCATAGTCGTGGATTCTGTTGCCGTCGCCTTCATCCATCTTCCAATAAGCTACAAGACCGTCGCTTTCGGGATCAACCTTGTAGAAATGGTTCTTGGAGTTGATCTCTTCTTTGGACAGGATGCGGTTCCATACACGCACTTCTGCCATGTCGCCCTGGAAGTCACGGTTATTGCTGTAGGATTTGCCGATGAATGTCTGAGACGAGTTCCAGCTCACTGAGCCTCTGTTTGTAGAAGAGATGTCGCCACCTTTCTGAACACCGTCTATATAGAACTGGCAAACGCCTGTTGATGCATCATAGGTGAATGTCAGGAACTGCCATTTCTCTTTCTCGATGGTCCACTGTGAGCTGGTCACATTGGATGAGTTGGCGAACTGCAACTGCAATGGAGGAACACCGGCGTCGCCGAAGCGGAGCAGACGGCTGCCCTCAATGCCGATCCAGGTAGAGATTCCTGAGTCATTGCCGTCGCCGAAGTCTGATCCCGGACGAACCAATGCTTCTACAGTGATCTGACTCATGTTGGCAAGATTCGTTGCTTGACTTGGATTGGCGAGGCTGAGGAAGTTTTCTGTCAGGTTAGTTACCCAGTTAACCAGAGATGCGCCGCGTACAACGAAGAATTTGGTCTTCTTGCTTGCAAGTACAGGGATCGATGAGCTGGCAACGGTCACGGGCAGACAGTAGATATAATCCTCGTCGATTTCGCCGAGGTTCTTGATCTCTACGGCAACGGTGCTTGATTTGATACCGTCGGCGTTGATGATCGCTACAGGATCGGGAATTGAGTAGTACTCTTCCGGAAGCATGATCGCGTTCATGTGATACACTTCGTTGTACATGTCAACCAGCGAGGGATCCACGGCATAGGTGATTGTCACCTCCTGTGCGGCCGGCTGGGGGATCTGTGCCTGTAGAGTGTAAGTGGCGGCATCCGCGCTTCCGTCAAGAAGCAGTGTTGTCACGCTCGACGCGCCATCCACAGATATTTTGTTGTCAAATGTCTCCATATCCTCGTTGCAGGATCCCATGAAGGCTCCGGCGGCGAGTATGGCGCAAATCGACAGATATTTTGATGTTTTCATTGTTCTGTTATTGCTTGATGATTACAAATTGCTGGGGTTTAGGATCTGGATTGCCTCGCGGACAACTTTGTAGGTTGTCGGAAGTGTGAAGTAATCGTAAGCCACATTAGTGAAACCGGCTGCTTTTACATTCTCTCCGCTTGCCCAGTTGGCGAGCGAGGTGATGCAGAGTGAGCCGTCGGCCATGTAGCCTACTTTCTCGTCGGCCGGATCTGTGTATGAGGTGATAATACCGAAACGGTCGGTGGGAACGCCTTCAACAGATGCCATGGCCTTTGCCATGCCGAAGCCATAGACAGAGTTGGCGCTCTGTGACTCTGACAGGAAGATCACGTGGCAGTCATTGACAAGATCCTTGTTGGCAACGTTCTGAGGCTTGCCAAAGAAGTCGATCTGCATTTCAGGATTGCGTGCGTGCCAGTCGGCCATGATGCCGATGAACACATTCTCCTGATTTTTGTATTCTGTCAGCTCTGTGCCTGTCAGGTGAGTGGTGTTCTTACCTGTGTAGGCAATCATGATACCGTCGAAATTGTTCTTCTTGACAAATGTAAGTGTTGTCGACGTGGTGTCGGTCAGGAAGTCAAGGAAGTCAACGTCATACGGCTCCTCCTCTGTGGCGAGGGCCACATGGTTTAGGTAAGCGAGTTTCATTGCGTCGAAGTCGATCACGTAGGAGAACTTCATTCCTCTGTTCTCGCGTGCAGCGTTCATATCGGCGACGGTAGCCGGAGCTATGTCGGCAGGATTGTTGAATACAACGAAGTCGATCGAGTCGGGCAGTGCGTCGATACGCTCCGCACGGGTGTTGGTCGTCTGGTCGCTGGTCGGGTTGTTGAACCACGCGTAAACTAACTTGTGGTCGGTCTGGCGGTACTGACGCAGGCCGGCAAGATATTTTGCATACGCGGCCGGGTCAACCTCGCCGGGTGTGTTGTAGACAAGGTCAACGCTTTCCGGTTCGGTCCAGTCGTCACAGGATGTCATTGTGCCGGCAGCAACGCAGGATGCGAGAAGCGCAAGTCCGAATTTATATATTTTATTCATGATTGTTTGTTATATGTTTACGTGTTAGAATCAAAGACCGGGTTTGCAATCCCACCATACACGGGTTGCCAGATTGTCCGGACCTTTCAGGTAGTCAGCCACAGCTTTCTGCACGTTGGCCAGGTTGTCGGTATATTCTGCCGATGGATAGGGCATACGGCGAGGTCCGCGGTTGATGTCAACAACGTTTGAGCCGTTGTAGGCAACCGGGATAAGGAACGGATAACCGGTGCGGCGGTAATCAGCCCATGCTTCGTTGCCGAGCTTCCAGTTGGCGAGCCATTTCTGGGTGATGATCTTCTGCTGTTTTGCCTCTTTGTCGAGGGTTTCGTCCCACTTGATGGTAACGGCAGGAATTGTTCCGTTCCAGGGGTTGAGACCGGTCGGATCATAGAACTGTGCCGGAACAGAGGTTGCGTCGGCAATGTATGCTGCGTAAGCGTCACCAACACCATAGTCCTCCAATGAGAGCTGGATGCCCTTGTTGTAGAAGGTCTCGGCATCGCCGCCCATATCCCATCCGAACACTGCTGCGCCTTCTGCGCGGAGGAAGCATACTTCCGATGCGTTCATCCAAAGGGCAGGTGTGTTACCGGCAATGTTGATGTCGGAGAAGCGTACGCTCCATGAGGTGTTGAATGTCTGCCATCCGCGGCGTATGCCGATATACTGGCAGGAGATACCCTCCGGTGAAGTCATCCAGCTGCCGTCTGCGTTCTTGAACTGCTCGGGAGTATCGTAGCTGGCGTTGGGCAGACCTGATTCAGTAAGATACTTTTCGGTACGGGGATCTTTGTAACCGTTGAGGTAGCATGCGATCTCAGCCGAAGGACGTGAGTCGTGGGCGTTGTACATGATAGCCGTACGCATCGAGTTGGTCGATGTTGCGTAGTTCTTCCATGTGGCGTTCTGCTCGTTGGTCTCGATGATGCCGCCGTTGGCAGGATTGATGGCCTCTTCTGCTTTCTGTTTGGCCAATGTCGGGTTAGCGTAGGAGATACGCAGGGCCAGACGCAGCTGCAGTGAGTTGGCGAAACGGATCCAGTTGCTGAGCACACCGCTGTAAACCTTGTCTACAAGTGGGCTGAGTGCTTCATCGGGATTGTCGAGAAGGATCTGACGGGCTTCGGCGAGTTCGTCGAAGAATTTGTTGTAGATCTCTTCCTGAGAATCGTAGGGAGTTTTCACTGCACCCTCGAAACCGATCGCGCTGTAGGGGATAGGTCCGTAGCAGTCGGTTACACGGTGCATTGCGGCTACCTTTATGATCTGGGCAACTGCCATCGGGACGATATCGCCGTTGGTTTCGCAGTAGCCTTCCACCATTGATATGTTGGTGAAGAGTGTCGAGATGATCTTCGAGTCGCTCATGAACACTGAGGTCCAGTTGTCGGGCGCGTTGTTGCGCACGTACGATGTTGTGAAGTTGGCGCCATCAGAGAAATATCCGCCGAGTGTGCCGCCGAGCAGACAGTCAACGAACTGGGTGCAGTTGACATCCGAAGGTGCTACGGTGCTGCATATATTGGTCATCGATGAAACCAGAGCGAAACCATCTGCAGTAAGGTCGCCGGGTTGCGCTTGGTTGGAGTTGATGTCCAGATAGTCGCCCGTGCAGGCTGTGGCAGCTAACAGAAGAGCGCCGCCGGCCATTAGTTTGTTTATCTTGATTTCCATTTTGGGCATTGATTAGAAGTTGAAGTTAAGATTGAAACCGAAGTTACGCAGTGACGGCATCATGAAGTTGTCGATACCCTGGAAATAGTTTCCGGCAGATGCGACTGCTTCGGGATCGTAGGGAGCCTTGTTGTAGATCATCCACAGGTTGCGGCCAACGAGCGATACTTTGATATCACATACATTGTGGAGCCACTTTCTGGGGATCAGGTAGCTGAGGGTAGCTTCCTGCAGACGTACGTTGGTTGCCGAGTAGGTATAGTACTGCGGAATTGTCTCGCCGCCGGAGATCAGGCCGTACCACTGTTCGGGGTTCACGCGGTCGCCGTTGTTGAGCTCAACATAGCCGAGATCACGGGCTGCGCCTGTAGCCTCTGATACACCGTACTGGTCAAGGACAGCCTGGGTGCGTGAGTAAACGATACCACCGAAGCGTGCCGAGATCATGAAGCTTGCAGAGAGGTTTTTCCAGCGGAATGTGTTGTTCCATGCAAGGTTGCCCTTGGGAAGAACGCTACCGAGTTTGATGGGGTTGTCGGCCACTGATACAGACGAAACGTTGCCGTTGGCATCGATGTAGATGTTGCCGTTGGAGTCGCGCTGCAGGTCGAGCATTGAATAGAGGTCACCCATTGTGCCACCTTCGCGGAGGATGAAGCGAGTTGCACCAACCTGAGTGTCGCTCATCACGAGCTGGTCGATGGAGAGCTTTTCACCGGTGATCGGGTTGTAGGCGTTGCGGCCAAGTTCGATGATCTTATTCTTGTTGAATGAATAGGTCATGTTGGATGTCCAGGTGAAGTCACCCCATGTGTGGTCATAGCCGAGGGCGAATTCCATACCCCAGTTGCGGATGTTACCGGTCTGGATGTAGATCTTGTCGTATTTACCAACGGGGATGTTGGGGTTGAATGTCTGGTTGTAGGTGTCAGCCTGATACCAGGTTGCGTCGAAGGTGAAATCCTTGAGGAAGCGGAAGTTCATACCTACTTCCCATGATTTTGTACGTTCGGGCTGCAGGTTGTCAACAGGATACTGGGTCAGGACTGACCATGTGCCGTTCTTCCACTCATAACGCGGATTTGCGATGTAGCGCTGGAATGCGGTACCTACGGATGCCCATGATGCACGGATCTTCCAGAACGAGAGATATTCCTGAGGAATGTCGATGCCTGCGTCTGCGAACATTTGGGTCATCAGGATTGACACGCCGACAGAGGGGTAGAAGAATGAAGAAGACTTCGAGTTAGGACCTGCGAGGGCTGAAGGCCAGTCGTTACGGCCGGTCAGTGTCAGATAGTAGGTCTGCTTGTAGCCGAGGTCGGCGGATGCGTAGATTGACTGGGTCTGCTCGTGCCACATGTCCCAAGTCTTGGTAGCGTTGCGCGAGATGTTGTTGATCGAGAAGAAGTTGGTCAGCAATGCATCCTGGCCGGGATAGTTCTCTGATCCGTCAGGGATACCGCCGCGGTTGTCGATGGCGTCGTAGCGCATGTCGGAGATTGATCCACCGAAGTTGGCCTGGAGGTTCCAGTCTTCGCCGAGATCTTTGTTGAAGCTTGCGAGGAAGTCAGCATATATCTGCTTTTCTTTGTAGTTGGTCTCGCCGTAGTAGCCACGCTCTGAGTTGTCGCAGAGGTTACCGATTGTTCCGGCGTAGCGTTTGTCGGTTGACTTTGTGTTGGAGTTGTCGATGCGTACGCGGCCGCTCAAGGTCAGGTAGGGGAGTACCTTATATGAGAGCTGTGCGCCCAACATATAGCGATCCTTGGAGTTCTCACGGACGTTGCGGTAGTTGACCCAGTAGGGGTTCTGTGCGGTCAAGCCGTAGTCTCCGTATGCCCAGTTCTGGGTAGAAATCTTGCGGGCCGGATCCCATTTCTCATACATGCGCACATCTTCCCAGTCGTTGCCACGGGGGAACAGGTAAGCGCCCACGATCGGGTTCATGTAAGAGCCCTGGTTGATCATGTTGCGGTCGCTTTGGTAGATGTAGCTTGCGTTGAGGTCAAGGGTCATCTTGTCGTCGAGGAACTTGGATGTGTTGCGGAATGTGAAGTTGTAGCGGTCGTAACGGTCGTTGGGCACGATGCCTTTCGAGTTGACGGCGGCTGCGGAAGCGTAGGTCTGGTTCTTTTCAGTACCGGTTGAGAATGTAACCGAGTTGGTGGCAACGAAACCGGTCTGGAAATAGTCGTCGGCAACGTCGTAACCATAGTTGTTGTATTTGGTCAGACGTGAGCCCCAGCTGTAGGATGAAGTCGGGTCGATAGCGCCGTTCTGACCTGCACCGTAGTTGTTCTGGAAACGGGGAAGGATCCATGCACGGTTCCATTCGAGGTTTGATCCCACGGTGATTTTGGTCTTGCCTGCCTGGCCTTTCTTGGTGGTGATGACGATAGCACCGTTGGCTGCGTCTGAACCATAAAGTGCGGCTGCGGCTGCACCGGTCAGCACTGACATTGATTCGATGTCGTCGGGGTTGAGGTCGGCGATAGGCTCGGTGGCACCGGCGGATCCGAATGCGCCTGCATCACCGGTTGAGCGTGCCGAACGCATCGGCATGCCGTCAACCACGTAGAGGGCGTTGGACGACTGCATGATTGATTTTGTACCACGCATCACTACTTTCGAGATACCACCGGTACCCGATGACGATGCGTTGATGTTCACACCGGCAACCTTACCGGCAAGTGAGTTGACGAAGTTGGCGTCCTTGTTGGTTGTCAGGACATCGCCTTTTACCTGCTGTACGTTGTACGACAGTGACTTCTGCTCGCGCTTGATGCCGAGTGCGGTCACCACAACTTCATCGAGAGTTTTGGAATCCTCCACCATGACTACGTCGAGGGTCGATCCCGTAACTTTGATTTCCTGGGGTTGATAGCCGATGTATGAGAAACTCAGCACATCACCCTCGGCAGCATTAATGGAGAATTCACCATCAATGTTAGTCTGAGTACCGAACTGCGTGCCTTTCACTATGACTGACACGCCGATCAGAGGCTCGCCGCTGTTATCGGTCACCGTGCCCTTCACCTTCAGATTGGCTGCGAAAGCCATCATCGGGAGAAGCATGAGAGCGAATAACAGACTTGTTACCTTTGCCTTCATAAAAATTTAATTTGGTTAATGATAATGATTTATAATGGTTAACAAAAAATTTGTTTCAGTTAAGGGCATGGACTCCCCCGGACAGCCTATGGCTCTCCGGAGTAGAAAGATTGGTGTTTCCGATCCGTTTTTCTATGATTGGTGCGTTTCTCAGGCGTGTCGCGCAAGCCCGACTGTGTTTAAATCCATGGCATTAACGGCTGTTAAGGCAATCTCTATTGCGGACACGTTTATGCGTTGCAAATGTACTAAAAAAGCGAAAAATTACCCCCCCAATTTGTTAAACAAGGTTAAAATACCCGTTCACCATGCGTTTTTAACGAATAAATCTCCCGATTTATAACAAAACACCCCTCTGCATAACCCCTGCATATCTATAAATCCCCCCTCTCTCTACTCTCAATTCGGGGTAACGGCTCTCCGAGCCGTCTACCACTTACCCTCTCTCCAACTCTAAACTCTCCAACTCTGCACTCTAAACTCTACACTCTCCACTCTCAACCCGGGGTAACGGCTCTCCGAGCCGTCTACCGCTTGCCACCCCTCTACACTCTATACTCTAAACTCTATACTCTATACTCTCCAACTCTCCCACTCTCCAACTCTCCCACTCTACACTCTATACTCTATAATAAAAAATCGGCGCGACATCAAATGCCACGCCGACCATATACACTATTATATATTAGAAATTACCCTCAATCTCTGCCTGTTCAGCCTCCGTATTCTTGATATTGGGAGCTTCAAGGCCATAATGATGCTTCTTGTCGAGCAACTTGAGCCAGAGGCCGAAGAACAATGCCAGCACGCCGAGTCCGGCAAGCATGATCAAAGGCCACGTATAATTATAGTCCAGTGGATCTGTCACACCGGGATTGGTTGCTGTCAGCACCTTGCCTATCAGGATCGGGAAAAGCGCGAGACCTATGTTCTGAACCCAGAAGATCAGGGAGTAGGCCGATCCAAGGAAACGCTTGTCCATGATCTTCGGCACTGAGGGCCACAGGGCGGCCGGGACGAGCGAGAACGAAATGCCAAGGACTATGATTGCGGTGAACGCTACCCATGTGTAGGGGAACGAGGGAAGAACCAATGCGAATGTCAGGTGGCAGCAGATCATCAGGATCGCACCGAAGATAAGCATTGTGGCTCCTTTTCCTTTATGGTCGAGGAATGCTCCGAGGAACGGGGTCAGCAGTGCCGCGCCGATCGGGAACCAGCGGAACACGTCGGCGGCAGCGGCTGCCGAGATGCCGAGGTTGCACTGGAGCATGTTGGCGGCATATTTCTGGAAGGGGAAGATGGCTGAGTAGTACAGCACGCAGAGCATCGCCACAATCCAGAAGAGCTTGCTGGAGAAGATGTTTTTCACGTCGGAGAGACGGAATTCCTCTTCCGGGTCGGAAGCAGTGCCGGCGCCGGTCTCGCGGTCGAGTTTCGCGTCAAACACGTCAAACACCATGAAGCAGATAAGTCCGATGAGCAGCAGGGCGGTGCAGAATGCCACGGGGACATATACCTCGTCAGGCATACCAAGCCATGTGTGGACTTTCGGCGAAATGGAGAAGATGGCGAAAACGCCAACTCGCGCTATGGCCATCTCAAGACCCATTGCCAGTGCCATTTCCTTTCCTTCAAACCATTTGGCTATCGCTTTGCTCACGGTGATGCCGGCCATCTCGCAGCCGCATCCGAAAATCATGAAGCCCAGCGACGCGAGCTTGGCAGTGGCCGGAAGCGAAACCCACCAGGAGTTGAGCCAGTTTTCAAGACCTGTGCCGGTGAACCATGGGCTTACGGCATAGAGTTTGATGCATGCGCCGATCACCATAACCGATGCGCTCAGGGTGCCGGTGAATCTCACACCCATCTTGTCGAGGATGATACCTGCCACGATCAGGAAACCGAACACGTTGAGAATATATTCGCTGGAACCGAAAGTGCCGTATGTGTCGGCATCCCAGTGGAGCTGATCCTGGATAAGGGTCTGGATCGGAGAGATCACGTCGACAAACATGTAGGCGAAGAACATCATGGAGGCTATGAGGATCAATGCCGTCCAGCGGGCCCATGCTTTGTCGTTGAGTGCAACTTGGAGTTGTTTGGTCATAACTTTTTGGTTTGAAATATGGTAATTGATTGAATTTTTGTGAGCGATGCTGCAAAATTACATAGTTTTCTGTAGATTTGCGTGCTTTTCTGCGCTTTTGTATCCTCTTTTTTCGCAAATTTTGTCATTACGGCGGAAATAGTTACTTTTGCTTTATGAATTACAGAATCTATCCTCCACAAGATATTTTGCAGGCCACGGTCGATCTGCCGCTTTCTAAAAGCGTCAGCAACAGGGCGATAATGATTGGCGCTCTGGCCTCGCCTCAGGTTGTGCCGCAGCCGTTGGCCGACTGTTCCGACACTCGGGTGATGCTCGCGGCTGTCAATTCTTCCGACGAGACGGTCGATGTAGCCGATGCAGGTACGGCCATGCGGTTTCTCACGGCTTGGTTCGCTTGCCGCCCCGGACGCACAGTGCGTCTGGTCGGCACGGAACGCATGTGCAACAGGCCGATTGGCCCGTTGGTAGAGGCATTGAGGCAGTGTGGCGCACAGATCGATTATCTTGGTAATGAAGGCTTTCCGCCGTTGCTGATCCACGGACAGCAGCTGACGGGCGGCGATATCCGCATTGATGCCACCATCAGTTCGCAGTTCATTTCCGCGCTGCTGATGATCGCACCGCTCATGGCTGATGGAGTGCGGCTTACGCTTGATGGCGACGCTGCCTCGCTGCCATATATCGACCTGACTCTCTCGATGATGAACCGGGCCGGCGCCTCGGCTGAACGGACAGTCGATCTGATCGAGGTAGCCCCCGGCGGATACCGTGATGCAGAAGCGCTTAAAGCCGAAAAAGACTGGAGTGCGGCCGCGTTCTGGTACGAGATTGAGGCTCTTACCTGTGGATTCCTGACGTTGACCGGACTCGATCTCGGTTCGCGGCAGCCCGACCGGCGTGCCGTTGATATTTTCGCTGATCTGGGTGTGGCTACATCGGAAGGGGAGGACTCCCTCGAGGATGTCGATCTCGCAGGATCGCCCGATTCCTCGCCGCGGCTCACGGTCGACCTCGCCGCAACCCCCGATCTCGCGCCGGCTGTGATCGTCACCTGCGCCATGAATGGTGTTCCGTTCAATATCTCAGGCCTCCACTCCTTGAAAATCAAAGAGTGCGACCGCATGGCGGCTCTCGCCGATGAGTTGTTGAAAATCGGTGTCGTCACGGAAATTGTCGGCGATCACACGATGATATGGGACGGTCGCCGACGCCCCGTGCTCGAGATCCCTCAGTTTGAAACATACGGCGACCACCGCATGGCTATGGCGCTGGCTCCCGTTTGCGCCTATATTCCCGGAATCGTGATCAAGGATGCCGGGGTGGTAGGAAAGTCTTATCCATCTTTCTGGGACGACCTGCGTTCGGCCGGATTTACCGTTGTCGATGCTGATGCCCCGGAACAATCACAGGAAAACCTGGAATGATCCTCGCACTCTACATATTGATCGCCCTTGTGGCTGTCGGATCGCTGCTCTATATCCTGCATCGCCGCGATCTGCGCCGTAATCCCCCGGCTGAGGCTGAAGCCGCCACGACGGTGGAGGACGACAGCCAATGTTGCGGAATGCACATCACTTGCGAGAAGGATTCACTGCTGACCTCGGTCAGCAAGGAGATCGAATACTACGATGATGAAGAACTCGACCGCTTCCGCGGTCGGCGTTCAACGGACTATGCCGACGATGAGATAGAAGAGTTCCGCAACGTGCTGCTGACTCTGCTTCCCGGCGATATCGCAGGGTGGGGGCGCAGCATCCAGCTCCGGGGCATTGAGCTTCCCGACGATGTTCGCGACGAACTGTTGCTCATAGTCGCCGAGGCCCGTAAATCCTCAGTTCACAACAATCCCGTCTGATCCTGTTGGCCATGTGGGAAATATTCCAATATCCGTTTTTCCGTAACGCCATCGCCGGTGTCCTGATCATCAGTGTGGCCGCGGCCATCATCGGCACGTATATCGTCACACGGCGGTTGGTCTCCATCAGCGGTGGGGTGACCCACGCCTGTTTCGGTGGTCTCGGATTGGGCTATTATCTCGGCATAAATCCCGTTGCCGCTGCTGCCGTGGTGGCTGTGGCGGCATCACTCGGCGTGGAATGGATGTCCTCGCGCCATCGGATGCGCGAGGATTCCGCGATTGCCGTTGTATGGGCGTTGGGAATGGCCATGGGCGTGTTTTTCGTGTTCATGACCCCCGGCTATGTCCCTGAACTCAACTCGTTTCTGTTCGGCAATGTGCTGACCATCGCCTCCGCCGATCTTTGGGCTTTCGGAATATTCACCCTTGTGCTGATCGCCTTTGTCGCCCTGTTCTACCGTCAGGTTGTGGCGTGTGCCTTCGACCGTGATTTCGCTCTGGTCATGCACATGCCCGTGCGGTTTATCACGCTCTCCATGACGGTTCTTGTCGCCGTCTGCATTGTGCTGACAATCCGGCTTGTCGGAGTCATGCTCCTGATGTCGATGCTGGCAATGCCCCAGATTATTTCTGAGGTGTTCTGCCGCCGGTTCCGCTCCATGATGTTTTGCTCTATCGCTGTATCTGCTGTATGCTGTCTGTTGGGGCTTATGATGAGCGCATGGGTCGATGTGCCTTGTTCGGCATTGATAGTGATGATAATGGTTGCTGTCTACATCCTTGCACGCATCGTCGCCCGGTTCCGTCATGGGAGCAATGGGGTTGTGGCTATGGTAGCGGTTCTGGTCTGCCTACTGTCGCTCGGTTCTTGCAGCATGAAAAAAAACACTGCCGCCACGCGTCAGTACACGGCCTTCATCACTCGCTACAACATTTATTTCAACGGCGACGAGCATTATCGCGAGACGTTGCAGAAAATGGAAAACGAATATGCCGACGATTATAGCCGGACGTTATATCTCCACCCGGCCGAGGCCTATTCTGATGAAAAAGCGCCGCAGCCGTCGGGCGATTTCAAACGCTCGATTGAAAAGGCCCAAAAGGCGATCCAGCTGCGTTCGATAAAGAAACGCCCGGCACGAAAACCGGGCAAAAGTTCTGATCCTGAATACAAGAAATGGCTCAAACGCGAGGAATACAACCCTTTTCTCCACAATGCATGGATGATGATGGGGCGCAGCCAGTACATGAATGGTGATTTCCTCGGGGCATCCGCAACGTTCTATTATGTCGCCAAACATTTTTCATGGTTGCCGCAGACGGTGACGGAAGCCAAACTGTGGCAGGCCCGATGCTATTGCGCCATCGACTGGCTTTTCGATGCCGAGGCCATCCTATCGAAAATAAAGGATAAGGAGATTGCCGACAATTCGACCCTTCAGCGTCTCTACTATTTCGCATACGCCGATTTCTATGTGAAGTCGCATGAGTATGCCAAAGCCGCTCCTATGTTGGAGAAGGCAATCAAATATGCGAAAGGGGCACAGAAAATCCGGCTCACTTTTCTTTTGGGACAGGTTCTTGAACTGGATGGACAGAAAGAGGCTGCCTATCAGGCGTTCAGGAAGGTAGGTTCCATGTCCGGAGCCAACTATCGCACGAAGTTCAATGCGCGGATAAAACAGAGTGAAGTGTTTCAAGGTCAGGATATTTCCAAGGAGGTCAAGGCTCTGGAGTCTATGACGCGCTATGGCAGCAACCGCGAATATCTTGATCAGATCTATTACGCTATTGGCAATCTCTACCTCTCGCGTTCCGATACGGCGAAAGCCATATCAAGCTATGAAAAGGCAGTGGCCTCGTCGACGCGAAATGGGATTGACAAGGCTCTGGCGCAGATCACTTTAGGCGGATTGTACTACGATCGCCACGACTATGATAAGGCACAGCCCTGCTATTCCGAGGCTATTCCGCAGTTACCGGAGTCATATCCCGATTACAAAGCCTTGCAGCGCCGAAGCGATGTGCTCGACGAGCTTGCGGTGTATTCCCAGAATGTCACGCTTCAGGACTCATTGCTCAGACTTGCCGACATGACGCCTGAGCAACAGCGTGAGGTGGTCGACAAGATAATCTCCGACCTCAAAAAGCGTGAGCAGGAGGAAGCGGAAAATGCTGCGCGTGAGGCTTATCTCGCTGAGCAGGCAGCAGCCGGATCCGGTTTGCAGCAGGGGACGACAGCCGCGCCGACAACATTCGCGCTCAACACCGATAAGTCGTGGTATTTCTATAACGAGGCCACCCGTAATGCCGGCCGCACTGAGTTCCAGAAACGTTGGGGCAGCCGACGTCTGGAGGATGACTGGCGTCGTCGCAACAAAAATGTCTATGTGCCTTTCTCTGATACGGATAGCTACGAAGCAGAGGGTGATGATGCTGTGCCGGATACGGATGGCGACGATGCCACGGCCGAGGAATCGTCGGCTGAGCGTGAGGCTGCTGAGCATGCCGCCGATCCGCATTTCCCGGAATACTATCTGCGTCAGATCCCGTCGACTCCGGCCGAGCGTCAGACAGCCAATGATGTCATCCAGGAGGGACTCTACAATATGGGTGTCATACTGAAAGATAAGCTCGATGATGTCCCGGCTGCCGAATATGAGTTCAGCCAATTGCTGCAGCGTTATCCCGATAATGTGTATCGCCTTGATACGTACTACAATATGTATCTCATGTATGCCCGTACCGGCAATGAGGCTATGGCCGCGCATTTCCGCAATCTTATCCTCAGTGAATTCCCGGACACACGTCAGGGTGAGGCATTGGCGGATCCTCGCTATATGGACAAGCTGATGCGGATGACGGAGATGGAAAACAAGCTCTACGATCAGGCCTATGCCGCATATCTCGCCAACGATAATAACCGGGTTCATCAGATCTACAGGCAGATGCGTGAGGACTATCCCATGAGCCGTGTGATGCCGAAGTTCATGTTCCTGGAGGCTCTGAGCTATGTGACGGAGAATAATCCTGCGAAGTTTGCCGAGACGCTGGAGGCTCTTGTAGGCCGTTATCCCGATACTGATGTCTCGCCGCTTGCTTCCTCCTATCTCTCTCAGCTGGCGCAGGGCAGGCCGTTGCACTCTTCGGGTTCCAATATGCGTGGCCTTGTGTGGTCAACCCGTCTGGGCGCGGATTCGACGGCTTATTCAACGGGTGAGCTAACGGAATTTGATTTCGATTCTGACGGACCGCAGGATATGGTGCTGATATATGCCGCCGATCGGGTCAATGGCAATCAGCTTCTGTTCGATGTGGCGCGTCATAATTTCTCGTCATTCATGGTCAGTGATTTCGATCTTGAGCAGATGCGGTTCGGAAATCTTGGCATGATTGTGGTTTCGGGATTCCGAAATGAGGCTGAAGCCGCTGAGTATCGTTCCACTCTTGAGAAAGGTAGCTTCGACCGGATGCCCCCCGGGGTAGTGCCGCTGATCATATCGCAACACAATTTCGACATCCTTCTGTCGGAAGGACGTACATTGGAGGAATATTTCGAGGCTGCCGGCGACAACCGGATCGAACGCATCCACGACATGATTGTGCAGCCCGAGGAGGAACCCCTTGAAGTGCCGCAGACGGCTCCGCCAGTCAAGACTCCGGTAAACCCTGTAGCTCCTGCTCAGCCATCGGTAGCTCCTGAAACTCCTGTCGTTCCGGATGAGGAAGAACCTGAGAAAGATGATTCGCAGAATCCTGTGATTTCAGAGCCGGTCCCCGAACCCGGTTTACCGGCCGCTCCTGAGACTCCCTCTGCCCCCGAAACTCCGGTGGACGATCCGGAAGAGGATCCATACGATATTCCTATACCGATGCTGCCCAAAGGCCGTCCGCCGGTTGCTCCCAAAGTCGGATGATCCTGCTCTACTCTCCTTTTTATGAATCTGTTGAAAAATTATTATCATGAACCGAATGACATTACTCTGGGCCGATGATGAAATAGATCTGTTGAAACCACATATCATGTTTTTGCGTGGCAAAGGCTATGATGTGGAGACGGTCAATTCCGGGGCTGATGCGCTTGATCTTGCGGCACGTCGCCATTTCGATCTTATCATTCTCGACGAGAATATGCCCGGATTGACCGGACTGGAGACCCTGTCACGGATAAAGATGATTCTGCCCAATGTCCCGGTGATTATGATAACCAAAAGCGAGGAGGAGAATATCATGGATCAGGCGGTGGGCAGTAAAATTGCCGATTATCTGATCAAGCCTGTCAATCCGAGCCAGATATTGCTTTCGATCAAGAAAAACCTTCATTCGGCTCAGCTTGTCTCTGAAAAATCATCTACGGAATATCGTCAGGACTTCGGAAAGATCACGTCGCTGATCAATGATTCATACACTCTCTCGGACTGGATGGAGACCTACCGCACGCTCGTCCACTGGGAGCTGGAGCTGACAGCAGCCGGGACTACTGACATGGACGAGATGCTTTCGCTTCAGAAAAACGAGGCCAATGGTGCCTTCTCCAAATTCGTCCGCAAAAATTATGCGTCGTGGATGGATCCCGATGATCCGCAACGTCCGTTGATGAGTCCCGATATTTTCCGGCGCAAGGTCTTCCCATTGCTTGATGCCGGCGAAAAGGTGTTCTTCATCCTGATAGACAATTTCCGCTTTGACCAATGGCGTGCTATTCGGCCGCTCCTGGGCGAATATTTCACATTCGACGACGATCTCTACTGCTCGATACTTCCCACGGCCACGCAATATGCGCGAAACGCCATTTTTTCCGGACTTATGCCGCTCGACATCGAACGGATGTTTCCCGAACTGTGGGTCGACGAGGACAGCGAGGAGGGCAAGAATCTCAATGAATCACCATTAATCGCCACGCAGTTTGACCGCTTCCGCCGCCGTTGCCGTTTCTCCTACAATAAGATTAACGATACCGCCGGTGGCGAACGTCTGTTGCGCGATTTCGCATCGCTGGAACAGAACGACCTGAATGTGGTGGTGTTCAATTTCATCGATATGCTGTCGCATGCCAGAACGGAGAGCCGTATGATCCGCGAATTGGCATCAAGCAATGCCGCCTACCGCTCGCTGACGGAGTCCTGGTTCCGCCATTCTACGGCTCTTGAGCTGTTCCGGCGTGTGGCTGCCAAGGGCTACAAGATAGTGCTGACCACTGACCATGGTTCCATACGTGTCGATAATCCGGTGAAAGTGGTGGGCGAGAAGAACACCAACACTAATCTGCGTTATAAGCTCGGCCGCAATCTCAACTACAATCCTCGTCAGGTCTACGAGATAACGAAACCTAAGCAATTCGGTCTTCCGGCTCCTAATGTGTCGACTGCATATATCTTCGCTTCCGGCCGCGACTTTTTCGCCTACCCGAATAATTATAACTATTACGTTCAATACTATACAGATACATTTCAGCACGGAGGCATTTCAATGGAAGAGATGCTCGTGCCTATCATAACATTAACAGCTAAATAAATATTAAAAATGGCTACACATAAAATTGAGATTCCCTCGGTGGAGGCTTTGCCTCAAGCTGCACAGAAGTTCCTGGAAATAATGGACTCCAACACCATCTTTGCTTTCAATGGACAGATGGGAGCCGGAAAGACAACGTTTATCATGGCATTGCTCCGTGCGTTGGGTGTGGAGGACGATCTTGCCGGATCGCCGTCGTTTGCGCTGATCAACGAATACCGCTCTGACACGACTGCCGAACTGGTCTACCATTTCGACCTCTATCGTCTTGAATCGTTGGAGGAAGCTCTTGAGATCGGTGTTGAGGACTATTTCGACTCCGGTGCCGTTTGCCTGATCGAGTGGCCCGACCGCATCGCCGACATTTTGCCGCTCGACACCGTCACCGTCGATCTGACCGTCAATCCGGATCAGACCCGAACCATGACCATTGTCACTCCCGAGTGATGGAGCTTGGCATTGCGGCAATCATCATGGCCTCTTTGTTCGGATTGTGTGGAATAATGTCAATCCTGGCATCACTGCTTAACTGGGATTGGTTTTTCCGTTCAGCCAATGTGCGCATGCTGACATTCGGCATGCGCCGGCCATGGCAGCGCGTGCTGTATGGGCTATGTGGGGTTGCTATGATTTTCATGGCAATCCGGTTGTTTCTCGACGCATCTGCGGTCTGAATCACCCCCTTAGGTGGTGAGAAATGGCATGAAATACCGAAAAAGTAAAAATAATCTGCAAAAAAATATGTAAAACAATTTGCAGAATCAAAAAATAGCCGTAACTTTGCATCGCAAAAACGAAATGCACCTGACTCCGTAGCTCAGTTGGTAGAGCAAATGACTCTTAATCATTGGGTCGAGAGTTCGAGCCTCTCCGGGGTCACTACAAAAGCCGAAGCGAAAGCTCCGGCTTTTGTATTTCCGCCCAGCAAGTCTGTAAATATCTACTGCCCCCTTAAATCTATATAAATCTGATGTTCCTCAATAAAATTATGTACCTTTGCATCTATTACGCCACATAATTTATGACGATTGATTTAGACTACATACTGCAACTCGCCCAAAATCATGAGGGCGTTGACATTGAATTTAAGGAAACCACCGGGCAACTTGACCGAGGGATGGAAACTTTATGCGGTATGCTCAATGGCGACGGCGGTATTGTGGTCTTTGGTGTCAAAAATTCGGGCAAGATTGTCGGGCAGGAGATTGGAGACAAGACAACACGCATGATTGGCGAGGCTCTACGCCGCTTCGAGCCATCGGTTGAAATTCAGCCTCGCTACATCAAACTGCCTGATACGGATAAATATCTGATTGTATTTGAGTCAATCGGAAATAATCCATCTGCGCCTTTCGCGTATGACGGCAGGCCGTATCAGAGGTTTGACAGTGTGACATCCATTATGCCGTTGGAGAAATTGATCCGTCTGCATGAGAAACGCAAAGGTCTAAAATATTGGTGGGAGAAGGAGGTTAATCCAAATCTCAAGATCTCGATGATTGACGAGGGGTTGTTGCTGAAGATGATTTCAGCCGCTGTCAATGAGAACAGGCTCACAGGCTTGGCTCTGCGTGATGATACCACTACGGCGTTGCGCCGTCTTAACCTAATGACTGAGGATGGACTGCGCAACGCGGCTGCCATACTTTTTGGAAAGGATATGCGTGTGGAATATCCGCAATGCTCGCTACGTATGGCTCGATTTAAGGGTGTCAAGAAAGTGGACTTCCTCGACAACCGCTGGGTTGAGGGCAATATCTTCGAACTTATGGATGCGGCGATGTCTTTCTTCTTCAAGCATCTTTCGCTGACTGGTACGACGCATCACCGTATCCGCCGCAAGGAGGAACTTGAAGTGCCGTCAAACGCTTTGAGAGAGGCTTGCCTCAATGCCTTCACCCACAGGGCTTGGCAATTTGACAACCTTCAAGTGAATATCGCCATATATGATAACCGAGTGGAAATTGAAAATCCGGGGCGTTTCCCGGCGGACATCAATCCAAACGCGCTTGAAAGGAGCGAGGAGGAAAATAAGAAAAACACCTCCCAGCCTCAAAATGAGATTATCGCCAATGTTCTTTACCTCACCGGTACCACCGAGCATTGGGGACGCGGACTTGCGCTCATGTATGACGAGTGCGACCGCACGGGTGTGGAACGCCCCCGTTATTTCAACACTGAAAACTTCGTCCGCATCGTATTCAGGCGCCCCGATATGTCGAAATGGACTCATGACGGCTTTGTCAAAGACACAGTAGCCACCGAAAATGACACAGTAGCCACCGAAAATGACACAGTAGCCACCGAAAATGACACAGCAGCCACCGAAAATGACACAGCAGACTCCGAAAATGACACAGCAGACTCCGAAAATGACACAGTAGCTGTTGAAAATGGCACAGTAAAAAGAAATAATGGCACACTGCCTTCTGAAAATGGCACAGTAGAAGTCAAGCCAAGAATTTTAAGATTCATCAAATTATTTGGTGAAAACTGGCTATCTGCTATTCAAATTCAATGCCTTTTGGGACTTAAATCTAAAAGTGCGGTCATTAGGACGTATATTAAGCCTTCGTTGGAGAAGAGATTGATAATGTTAGAGCAACCTAATAGCCCTAATGCCCCAAACCAAAGGTATGGTTTGACCGACAAAGGGAAATCTCTTTATTATCGCAAAGAAGACGATAAAGATTAAAATGGCATAGTATTCCAAAAATGGCACAGTAGGATATAAGTAGGGCATATATAGAAGTAAGTAGAATACAAGTAGGAGTAAGTTGTAAATATCTACTGACCCCCGAATAGCAGCCAGCTCCCGACATCGCGCCGGGAGCTGGCTGCATTTTTGTATGATTAGCTGTTTTTTTGTTAATATTTTTCAACGGTTATCTTTGGTTTCGCGGTATTCCTGTATGCCGTCCACAACGTCAACATTGACTTTCTTGCCACCGGAGAAATTCCAAGCTACGGATATGCCTATGTATTGAACGGGGGTGGTGTATTTGTACGATACTTTGTTTGCACCGACCTGTCGGTCAAGTTTGCGACGGTTGCCAACGGCTGTAAAGTCCAGTGCAACTTGTAGATTATCACCGAGGAATGTTTTGTAAATTTGTCCGCTTACATTGTAAACCGCGTGGTATGTGCGGTCGAGAGTGCGGAAGGTAGGCTCAAAGTTGGCGTTCAACATACCGCCCCAGCCATTGGAGAAAGTAAAGTTGTTGTTGAAATAGAAGTATTCCTTAAAACGGGTCTTGTTATATAGAACGCCGTCGATAGTAGTATTTTCAGGTGTGATCTCAACTCGTCCTGACAGCTTGAAACGCCACCATTTCACAGGCGCTTCCACCCATTCCGCTCCGATACCCCAAACACCCTGCCCGGATATGTTTACGGGTTTGGTATAGAATACATCAGCGTTTGAAGCGTCTTGGAAAGTCTGCCAATATATGCGGTTGTGTGAGTGTGCGTACAAAGCCGTAAAGTTGAGTTTGTTGCGGAATAAGGATAAACCGGCCATTACCATATCAGCAGATTGCGCTTTTAGATTGGGATTGCCGACGGAATAGTTGTAGGCATCAGCCCAATTTATCACGGAGGATATGGCGGTATATGGAATATCGCTGAGGGTACGTTTATAGTTCAGCATAACAGCGTGGTTCATTCTCGCACCGAAAGGCATCATTACCTGTACGGTCGGATTTATAGACCATTGTGTGTTGTGGTTTGTGACGTGCTGTTCGCGGTCGGTATAGCCGATACGATTAAGCTGCCAGTTTAATCCGGCACTATAACGCAGTTTCCATACCATACCCTGTTCAGCGGCATATACGATAGGCGTAAAGCCTGTTGTCTTTGTCGGTATATCGCTTAATTCAAAACGGTTACTTTCCACAACAGCCGAGGGAGTAAATTCCGAAGTTATCCATTGGGCGGAAGCACCGAATTTCCAAGCGAGCTTTCTGCTACGGGGATAAAGGAAGTCGGCCTTTACTTTCCAAAGGTTTAGATTGCTTTCGTCTGCCTGACTGCCGATAAGCTCGTTATCTATAAGATAATCGGCGTTATCATCGCTCTGGCGGTTATAATAATCGGCAGTGAGTTCCATAGAAGCGCCACGATTATTCAGCGGCAAAGAGAATTTGATTGTGCCCTCTTGCGCAAGCATATTGGAGCGTTTATCGAAAGAAGATAAAGTTTCGTTTACGATTGAAGAAGAAGTAGGACGCGGACGGGTTGTAGCAATAAGATAGCTACCTCCGAGCTGTGCGCCGGACTTGAACTGCTGCGTAAGGCTTAACCGGTTGCGCAGATTAAAACCGTGCGACTTTGAGGTTTCTTCAATCACGGTGTTCAAGTCAGGACCAATTAACCATTGTTCCGAATTTTCCTCCAACTTATCGGCACCTATATATAGGTTGTCGTATATACTGAGGTTTTTATAGCGGTAGTTGAAAAGTCCGCTCACACCTTCATTGCCAAAACCGCATGAGCGGTACCAGTCGGCATTGAGGGTAACATTTCCGTAGTAGCCACCTTCGGGTGGGCGACGCAGTGTTATCATAATTGTGCCACCGCTTAAAGCTGCGTTCTGATCGCTTCCGGCAAGATATTTTACCTGCACTTTGTCAATCATTTCTCCGGGAATGTTGTTGAGTTCCGAAATGTCGGAGAGTTTCACTCCGTCCACATAAATCTCGCTTACGGCAAGACCGTTGATTTTGAAGTTGCCGTTTTCGCGCGAGATATTCGGCAGAAAACCGAGCACATCGGTAGTCGGCTTGCCTTTGGCAATATTCGTTCCGCGCAGACTGGTGGTGTAACCCTCGGCATTGTTCGTGGTACGAGAGGCAACGACTGTTACCTCATTGAGCTGACGCTCGGTTTGTGCAGCCAATGTCATGGTGACAAGTGCTGTAATGATTACTGATAATAACTTTTTCATATCGTTGAGAATTTTGAATTTTCACACTGCAAAGTTATGATGAAAATGCCGCCTCAACCTACTTAAACGGCAACAAAATTCTCTTAATCAGCCACTGCAACTATCTGATTATTAATGCATATTCTGCTTAAAAGTCTTAAATTATCTCAATACTATCTTAAGCCATTTCTGACATATCGAATTTCGATGTAAGATAGACCAATATGTCCTCTTTTGCACCCACTCCGAGTTTCTTTCTTATGGCTGTCTTACTAACATAAATTGAGTTTGAAGTCTGTTCCACAAGCACTCCTATTTCTTTTGTTGAGAAGCCGGCTTGAATGAGACAAAGTATATTTATCTCACGTTCCGAAAAAAGGTCAGGATATTCTGAAATCAAATTTTTATGGAAATTGTCATACAATTCATCTATGATTGGATAGAAATCGTCCCATTTTATGAGACTGTCCCCATTGGAATCGGGACTGCCGACACTGCTGATTTTCCTCAGTGCCTCTTGATTCTGTGATGTGGGAGATTCAGCAAAAGTCTTGATTATACCAAGGTGCTGTAGCAGGTGTTTTTTCAAAAGACCCTGCTTGTCGTCTGACGCAATATTCTGTGCAGATTTTACAAGTTGTTCAAGTGTCTCAATCTTTTCCTCAGCATCAATTAAACGTTGACGTCGTTTATGTGACGCATAAGTAACCAATGATATCGTTATGACGGCAAAAAGGATGATAATCGAAAGGATTAGCCAAAGACGTTGATGGCTTATTGTCAATTCATACTTTTGGCGACTTAAATCATATGCTGATTCAAGAGCGTCGTCTCTTTCCTGTTTCTTTATTTCAAGGTTGTTACTTACTTTCCTTAGATTGTGGGCCACATTGCTTAGTTGGCTGGATGACAAAGCTCCAGTCTTTTCAAAATTAAGAACGATTTTGAGGAAATCAAGATACGCTCCGGCAACCACGTCGTAGTCAGAATTATCAATGTCAAGGTTTGCTATGCGATCTACGTATCTTTCAGCTTCGTCAAGATTACCGGCATTGAGCTGTAAATTGACCATAGGTATATAAAGCTCTAATAAATGCTTATTCGGAACTTGACCAAACCTCTTGATCACATCTTCCATGATGTTGACAGCCTCATGAGCGGTTGCTCTGCTTTCTCCTAATGAGGCAGCGTAATTCATTCGTAGGAAAAGCCAATCAGTACTTCCTATTTCAGGTGCGGATGGTAGCGCAAACAATGAATCACAAAGCGCAATCGCTTCTTTTGACCTACCCATTGAGTTCAACGGAGTAATTTTCTTCATTTCAAACTCAAATCTTTCACTCTCGCTGTCTGTTATATCCAGATATCTGTCTATGAGATATAATGAACGGTCAAAATCCTTATCCTTAAATGAAAAATCAAGCAAAATCTTGTTGATATTTCTTCGTCCGACTATAGATGTTGTCGGAAGATTGTACACGGAATCCATCATGTCGTAAGCCGACGGAATTTTCTCAATCGACCGCAGATGATATGCCTGTGCGATAATAGCTTGAGATGCTGACAACGTGTCGCCGGAAGTATTATAGTAAGAAATGGCATCGTACAGAAGGGTGTCAGTAATAAGCGACCTCCCCATGTATATATTTGCAAGAGCGTGTGTCAATATATAATCTGACTTATCTCTGTTATTGTCAAGTTTTTCATATTCAATATCTTTCAGTAGTATATATGCGCTGTCAGGTCGCTCCTCCACGACATTTATTGCGACATTAAGCTTTTCATGGTCTGTCTGATTGCACGATGAAAAGAAAATCAGGGACATGAAGAAAACAAGGATATAATGGACGGATGCATAAGAAATCAGTCTTAAGCAAAGCCTTATCTTATGATCGGGTATGAAAAATTCGTCGGGCGTTTTCATATTCAAAATGCGGATAATGCAAGTTATTTCAGCTCTGTTTCTATGTCCTCGATGGTTGGCAGGGTGCTTTTGAATTCATCGGGGATGAATTTTGTCAGTTGAAATTCTGCGACACCGATTGGCTGAGAGGATGATTCAAGTGCATATTGGGCAAGCACATTGTCTTTGTCTTTGCATATAAGCAGCCCGATGGTGGGATTATCCTGTTCGGTCTTTACAAGATGATTGACAGCGGTCATATATGTGCCGAGCTGTCCGATGTCGCCGGAGTCGAATGTCCCGGTTTTTACCTCAATCACACAATAAGCGTGTAGGCGGATATTGTAAAACAGCAGGTCTATGAATTTTTCGGTATGACCAATTTTCAACCTATATTCCTGACCAACGTATGCAAAGCCCGAACCTAATTCCAGAAGAAAGCGAGAGATGTTATCCATCAAAGCCTTTTTCAGTTCGCGCTCCTTGTACGGCTCTGTCATTTCGGTAAAGTCGAAGATATATGGATCTCGTGTAATCTCTTGTGCGAGGTCGCTGTTTGGAGCCGGCAGCAGGCGTGAGAAACTTGACTGAGCTTTGCCCTGACGAAGATGAAGACCACTGTCAATGAATGTTTTCAAGACATTTCTTGACCAACCATCTTCTACGGTTTTCTTCAAATAGAATATTGCCGCATCAAGATTACCATCCTCAAAATATGTGTCGATAATGGTACGATGATGTCCCCATGGAACTAAGAAGATGAAATCGCCCACAAGTTGTGGGCACATCTCGCCTTCAGAATTGCCCACAACTTGTGGGCAATTTGTATTGGTCTGTCTGTAAAACAGATACATTTTCTTCATGTATTGAAGATTTTGCCGGGAGAAACCATCGGATTCGGGCAAAGCATCTTTCAAATCCTGACTGAGATTCTTATAAAATCCGGAGCCGTATTTGTTTTCAGCGTCACGAGCAACAATGTCACGCCCAACCGACCAATAGAAGCGTAGCAACTCTTGGTTAACGCGTGTGGCAGCCTTTATTTGGGCGCATCTGTATCGGTCTTTCAACTCCTGTATCCACCGGGAATAGTCGGCATCCGTTTTTACAAGTTTGCTCATGATTTGTCAGAGTGAAGCGGTTGGTCGTGTTTTGCTATTACAAAGTTACTCATTTTTAATTGATTTTCACCATCGAAAAGTGCATCCGGGTAAAGTTTGTTCCGAGAACCGGCAATAGTGTGGCAATGGTAAAATGAGTCTTGATAGCTTTGGTGGAGATGAGCTTTAGGTGTTTTCGGGATCGGGTTGAGGGGACTATGCCGAGGGTAAGGCACTTGTTCTAAAATATCCACTTGTTCTCAAAATATCATTGAGATGGTCACGGCGATAGCTCCAACCACTAAGCATAGGATGTATGTGCATAGGCTTTGTTTTTCATCGTCGCTGACATATCGCGACACAAGTTTCCTTATTCTCGGAAATACGATATAAGAAACTGCTGAATAGAACATGAATACCCATATTGGGGTGGAATCCGGATTCCTGGTCATGGATAGAGGGAGTGTGTTTGTTGACGGTTTATTTGAATGTTTCCAAGGCTTTTTTCAGAACGTTGTCCTCGCCAAATAATATGCTCTCTGATTCCTCTACAAAGATGTCGGGCTGAATACCGACACCGATAAATTCAGTTCCATCGGCGAGCCGTTCGTGGCGAGTGCAGATTCTGCCATAATATCCCCAGCCGAGGTCTATCATGATGGGATTACCGGTGCTTCCGCCGGTAGGTGTACCTATTATCAGGCCTCTGTTGGCATTTCGGAATAACGCCGCGAAATTTTCCGCTGCGGAAAAGGTGCAGCTGTTTACGAGCAGGACAATCGGCTTGTCGTATTTCGACACTTCATTTGATAGCTGATAATAAGGAACGATTGTGTCGGATGGTTCGGAGACCGTATGCCATTTCTTGCCCCATGAAGCATAGGCGGCATCGTAGCGTGGAGTGTCCCACGCGCCTTGCGGAATGGAGTCGGTGGCAAAAAGCATCATTACTATATCGCCGATCTGGCTGTTGCCGCCAGTGTTGTCGCGTAGATCTATGATCAGGCCGTTGTTGGACGCAATCTTTTTGTCGAACATATCGGCAAATTTCTCCATATTGAAATTGTTTGTCTGGAAAGACGGGATGCGGAGCAGGCCGATGTTCCCGGGGAGAGAATCGTATGAGATTTCCATATCGGGATTCACTATGCCCCAGGGTGATTGACGCTGATCAATGATTTCAAAAGGCTTTCCACCTTTATTCTGAAATGTGATAGTGATAGGCTCGCCACGCATTCCTTTGGTAAGGTTTATGCTGCTGAATGGATACAACTTTGACCATTGTGCGGTAGAGGACGGGATATAGGGCACCACGAATTCATTGCCGTACTCGATCACCGGCATACCATTGATGGCGATTATCTCTGTGCCTTTCTTTACGCCTTTTCCGGAGTATTCATCGGAATATACTCCGGTCACGAATACTTTGTCGCCGAATCGCTTTTGGGAGATCGGCGCGTAGGTGACATCTGCGCTGTAATTGATGCTCGTGTGTCCATCGTTGAGGCGATTGGCGAGAAGTTGCAGCTTCTGGCTGAATTCCTCATCAGTAGCCGTGTTGACCAACCCGGGCAACTCTGCCCGGCAGATGCTGTCGTAGTCTTGCGCGAACTGGCCATATCCGGCAAAATTATATTTGACTTCGGATGCGAAACGTGTGGCGATAGCAGCTTTCTCGTATGGCTGCAAATCATTTTTAGCAGAAGCGCATAGGCTTATGGCTGATGCCAATATAACTAATAACGTTGATTTCATATTATATCAGTTTTTTAGGGGGGGATATCTATATGGTCCAGATCGTGAAAATGATACCGAGGATGATGGATAGGATGTGGAGAACCCACAAAGCCCAGTTTCTTTTGTGGCGGATATCGTCAATGATACCCACTGCTCCGTTAACAAGCAGGAGGATGGCAACAGTCAGGCAGAGCCACCAGTCAAACTCGATCATTTGTAATCTATTTTCCATAATAAGTATTTTTCAAATTGCGCTACATGCTTTCTGATAGGAACTACTATGGTACAAATTTAGTTGATGTCTGTCATGAAACAAACTACAGTTACCTTACATTTCAAATCTTAACACATTGATTGCCAGGGGATGCAAAATATAATATCTTACATCGTCAAACTAAGCCACGAAACTATGAAAAATAAGACAGGTAGAGTTCTTTGCGTGGGCTGTCGCTCTTGGATATGGCACTTTTGAGCCGGGATTTATAGACGTAGATATTACGTAGGTCTGTGCCTTGAAAAATGCTTATGGATTGTAACGAGAGACCGCAAAACAAGAAGAGGGCGAGTTTTCTTTGGGAGGCTGAAAGTTTAGGAAAATCTTCATCAAAATGCGCCATTAGATTATCGTTGGTTGTATTGACAATCTCCGCCATTTTGGTGAGTGATGATGCTGACACGAAATCTTCTATTGCCAATTTGGCTTCGGCAAATATGCGTTTTTGCTCTTGTCCTGTCTCCCTGCATTCAAAATATGCTGAGGCAAGATGGTCAATAGTATTAAACGGCGACTTGAATAATGCAGAAACTTTCCCGGCAACGGCATTATGCTGACGTTCTTTCTCAAAAAGATTGCTTTCGAGATTTTGCAGACGCAACAAATTGTTTTCATTCTCCACTCTCAATAGCCGGCTTCGCTTTCTGTAAAAGAGAACGCCACTAATCATCAACAGCAATAAAATTGTGAAAATCGATGTTATGACGTTTGTGCGCTGCTTGCCGGACTGTATCTCTCTCCATGCCGATTGCGCAGTAGAATCGTATTTTTTATTCAGCGCAAGGCTTGTTTCCGCGATCTTACGTTCACCATAATCTATATTCGCAGCCTTACTGCGCAGACTGTCGATAGCCAGCAATTCCGCATTTCTGCCAAGCCGTTCAACGATTGCGTATTGCACATTACGGCATAAATACTCATCGCTATTGTTGTGGGGGAGCGAAATAGCTTTGTTTATGAATATCTCGGCGCTGTCGGGCCGGTTGTTGTGGAGATAGGCATTCGCCCAGTGTGCGAGGGTGTTGGAAGAAGTATTGCCATCAGGATAGATGCTATGCCAGATTTCAATAGCCTCATCGTTTCTGCCGTTTTCGTCAAACGCCCGGGCCAGTTGGTCAAGGAAGTAGGTCTTATAGCTGTCTGTGGAATAGGAAAATACATCGGCTTTCATGGAGAGCAGCGAATCGAGCATCGTGGCATAGTCTCTCTTTACGGCCAATGACCCGATTATCGCCATCCGCGCATCAATGCTTTGTTTCCGATATGACAATTCGTTGAACAGCTCCAGTGATTTATTTGCGTAGTATTCACTGACAGTGCCATTGAAACCGTTGGCATAAGCATTTGACAGATAGAAGTAAATGAACGCAAGATCGGATTTATCTCCAAGTTGCGACGCAAGAAATTCAGCGTCTTTCAATAATTCCAGCCGTGCGATCGGGTTACTTTCGGCTTTGGCGATTTCTGACCTGATTATTAGTGATTTGACCTCATCTGAGGTGCATTTCCCGTTGAACGATGTTATTGCCCGGTTCAAATCGGTCGGTGGCAGGTCGGCAGGTATAAGCCAGACTGTAGAGACAAAGGCTTGCATCAGAGCCTTTCGCGCCTTTTGATCTTCAGACATGGATAGAGTGTCCATATCGGCCAAAGAGCCAATGGCTGCCTCCGGCTCTGTGATCATCGTCTCCTCAATGCGGTCCAAAGCCGTGTCGGTCTTGGAGCAGGAGCATAAAATGATCAGGAATATCAGCCCGATGTAGAGTCCTGTTCGGTGTGTCCACACCTGTATCCACCGGGAGCGGTCGGTATCTGTTTCTGTAAGTTTGCTCATAATCCGTCATGGCGAAGCCGGTTGGTTGTGCTTTGCTACGGCAAAGATATTCATTTTTATTTAAGTGGCCGTTTAAAATTGCAGAACGGCCACTTAAATAAAAAATCCGGGCATGTCGGTAGAGGGATTACCGCTATTGTCTGTGTCAGAGGCGGTCTATTTCGTCGGATGCAGTGCCTTTTCCTTTGTATTTTGATTTGGCGACGTTGAAGCGGTAGCCGATGGAGAGCTCTACGGATCTTTTGCAGATGCTTTTCTCCATGTGCATGCGGTGGGAGGCACTGTAGATGGTGTATGCTGAGGTTCTTGCAGTGTTGAAGATGTCGTTGAGTGACAGTTTGAGATCCCAATGGCTGTTGAATGTTCTGGATGCGGCGATGTCGACTTGCCATGACTGATTCATGGTGACGTTCTCGCTATCGCCTTTGCTTCTCCAGCTGAGATTTGCCGCGATCATATAGTTGCCCGGGAGTTTGATGATGTTGTTGAATCGGATGATTCCCATGGGGTTGTTCATCCTCTTTGTCGCTCCGCGATACTCGATGTCGTAGAATTGTGATGTTATCCCTCCCATGAATACAGGGTAATAGTATTTGCCAATGAAGCCCGGGGCGATCGAAACCATCAGTTCGAGATTATTGATTCCTTTGGGTGAGTTGATTTTACGGAGTAACGTTACGTCGGGATTGCTTTCATACTGTTCGGCGATGCTGATCACGCGGTCCTTCAGATGCTTGTAGCCGGCCATCACCATGAGCCATTTGTATTTGAAGTTGAGCGACAGGATGTCGGTATAGGAGCTTTTGAGCGACGGATTTCCGGTCTCATAAAGATATTCGTTGACATATAACACGGAGCTGCTTAACTGGGCATACAGTGGCCTGGCATATTTACGTGAGTATCCGATCTGGAGCATTGACTTGCTGAAGGGGATGACGAGTGTGGCCGATGGCAGAAGTTCGTTGTAGCTTCTGCTCTGGTCGGCCAGGCGGATCCCGTTTCCGTAGTATCTGTTGCCGATATGTTCGTAGCGAAGGCCGAACTGAAGCATTATTCTGCCGAATTGTTGGGATGTTTCGGCATAAACTCCAAGATTGTCCTCGTGAATTTCGGTGCTGTTGTTGTCGATCAGCCCCTGTGGGTTTGAGAAGTTGTCGTCTCGGTGTGTGTTGCTGTAAGATGCCCCGATATTCAGGGCTCCCTTACATACGGGACGTGACAGATTGAGTTCGCCGGCCAGTATTCGTCCTGTGTTTTCGTCGTGGAATGCATACCGGTTCCGGGTGCCGCCTGACAATTCCGTCACATCCTGGGAATCCTCCGCATTGCGCCAGAGATAGTCGAATGACAAATCAGCGGACCAGCTGCCCCATTTTCCTGAGTAATATCCATCGACGAGATGCTGATAATAGTTGTCTTTCCGGGTTGTGGCGAGGACGCTGCTGCGGCTGTCCGATTCATCAGCGTAGAAGGTGGATCCGGACTGATTGCTGCCACGGGTTGGTTTTCCCATTCCCTGATAGAATGCGCCGAAAGAGTGACCGGATGATGTGGAGTAGTTGAAGCCTATCTGTCCGTCGTAGATCTGTTGACGGCTTCTGGATTTCATTTCCAGTACGGATGAGGTGTGGTTCCGGCCCCATGTGTCCTGAATGTTGGCGGTTGTGCCTGTGGTCTTTGAATAATCGTAGTGGAGAGTGCCGAAAATATCCAATCCGCCAACTCGGTAGTTCATGTTGACCTGTTCATTGGCGTAGAAATCATCTCGGTATCCTCCGACAGTCCTGGTGTCGAGCGAGAATCCGTCGCCGGGATTTTTGACTGTCGTGATCCGGATCACGGCGTTTGTTCCGGAATCATAGCGTGCGCCGGGATTGGTTATGACCTTGACGTTTTTTATCTGATAGGATTTCAGCTGGTCAAGTTCAAGGGGATTCCGCATCGGCCGGCCGTTGATATAGAAAACGGGAGTGCCTTTGCCGAACACTTCTATCGAACCATTGTTGTTGATGACTCCAGGAATATATCCGAGCGCATCTTTCGCTGTGCCGATATTCTGGAGCTCGGTTCCTTGTATGGTTGTGAGCATTCCGTCGCCATCGATCCGTGTCACCTCTCTTGTCGCCGTTACAACGATTTCGTTGAGTTCCTTTGTACGGATTGAGTCGTTTGGTTCCTGTGAGTGAGCCGAAATGGCTATTGCAGCGGCCATTAATGACAATAATGTTGTTGGTTTCATATTCAATATAGGGATGTTAAGGGTGTCGGCAGGATGTACATCCTGTCGTGAAATGAGTAATGTCGAAGATTTGTGTTAGAGTCCGCCGATCACAATCCAGCCGTTGCCGGGAGTCCGGTAGAGTGCAAGATTGTATCGCTTGATCTGACCGTTGCTGAGTTTAAGAATGTAGGGGATGAATGTCTCATTCTCGTCATTGCCTGATCTGAAGGCTTTGCCGATGTCGATGAGCTCAGCTCCGGCGTAGACTGCCTTGTAAGGTTGTAGCAATGATGGGTCGATGGCTTTTCCAAGAATATCGGTGTTCCAGTTGCTGAAAGCATTGAGAATCAGTGAAGCTGCTTCTGTGGCGTTTATTCCGGATAGACCTCTGGATTCCGCCGGGATATCCACATTGATAAATTCTATATCCGAAGGCAGTCGGGTAATGTCGGTGTCGGTTGATCCGTACGTTATGTTCCTTAGCCGTATCATTTCCACTTCGCATCCGTCGACCACTACGCTTACGGTTGCAGAGATCAGTTTATTTGTCTTTGCATCAATCATGTATCTCCTGTAGCATTCTGACTCCGCAATCGAGGTGTTGAGCATGTAGGGGTTGGAAAAATCGCCTTTGGGCAGACTATGGATTGTCAGGTATATATTATCGTTGTCCTTTTTGATGTCGTAGTCCGCAGTGGGATCGTTGATGCATTGGTATAGTTCGGTTTCAATCGTGGCCGTAGGGTTGAGGAAGACAGACAGGTAGCCCAGTACGTTCCAATCCGGGTTACGTGAGAACCATCCTGATTTGATGGCATCGATCCACATGTAGGTCGCGTGGCCGTTGTGCATGGCCTGACGGCTGCTTTTGTCGACTCTCCAGCAGATTGCGGAGTCGATGCGTGCAACGCTTATCTTGTGGTTTACGAAATCGCATCCGGGGTTTATGTAGCTGAAATTATCATTAGGCAATGTGCGCACTTCCACTTCCATATCGAAGAAATCTACTCCGGTCAGGGTGTTCAACGTTGCGTTCAATATTTCTTTCGGAGAAATGGCGGATGCTCCTGAGGGGATCAGTACAAGGAGCAATACGGCTGCCGCGATGCCGGCGCTGATGCCTCCCAATATCCAGTTGCGGCGAAGGGTGGTGGCGCGTCTTTTTCTATCCACAGAGGTTTTCACGCGGTTCCTGAGTTGCGCCGATGCCTTTATGTCACGGCGAGGCTTAAGTAGATCCTGAATGTCCTTATAATCTTCCATGACTGTTACTTTTAGAGAAATATTGTTTTCTGATTTTTTCTATTCCTGATTTGAATCTGGATTTGGCGGTTGAAGCCGGGATCGAGAGAATGTGGCTGATTTCAACAAAGGATAGCCCGTCTATTATATTCATCCTGACAATTTCTGCCTCCTTGTCCGGTATTTTGCTGAGAATATTGTTGAGCCTCTCGGCTTCTTCTGAATCCAGTGTATCTTCTTCTGTAGGATCCGTGAGTTCCATGTTCTCAAGGGGAACAGATCTCTTGCTTCTGCATCTCAGGGCATCCTGGCAGAGATTGTAGACGATCCGGAACAGATAGAGCCGGAGTCCGGCCGGACGTATCTCTTTCGAATCCAGTTCAAGGAATCTGAGTATGGCGTCGTGGACTATGTCCTCCGCCTCGGCTCTGTCGTCGAGCCGGAAGAATGCGAAACGGACAAGGTAGTCGAGATTGTCCTCGATAACCTTGTCCATTATTTTATGTCGCAGCTTGTTCAGCATTTTAAGTCCCTTTTGATGTCTTTCTGTAGATAAGATGAAAGGTAACTAAAATCGACGAAACAAGATTGTTAAAAAACGTAAACAGTGCGATCCGCTGTGGCTGCCTGTCAGAACTGGAATGTCTCAAGATGCATCTGGGCAAGGCTGCGCATGGCGGTTACCTCGGTCTGGAATACCTCGGATGCACTGTGGGCATCAAGGGCTGTCTGGTCGCGCCATGTCTCGCAGATCATCAGCACTTCCGGACGAGTGGCACTCTCGAAAATATCGTAGGCCACGCATCCATCCTGTAGCAGCGACGCTTCCGTCAGGCGTTTTGCCGCGGCGAGCACTTCCGCACTGTTATCGGCGGAAACTTTGATAAAGCAGTTGAGTCTCAACATAGTGGTTGTTGTTTTTTAGGTTGTCATTGTCAATATGATGCAAATTTACAATCGTGCGTCAAGGGTGTAACTTTAACTATATTTTAACATTCGAAGCGCAGTCTATACCTGATGTCGGCTTATTTGAGGTGGGCGATTACTCTGTAAAGTGGGGTACGGACACCGTTGGCAAGCGTTGGCTTTTCCCTTTTGGTCTGCACTTTGTAGAGTGTTTCAAGGTCGGTTATCTTGCCTTTCTTGCCATGTCCGAATTTCTCAAACACCACATTCATCGTGGCTCTCATTTCTGCGGAGGAATACAGTCTATCTCCGACCGGAAAACGAGCCTGCATCTCCGCTATCAGGCGTTCTTGATTGCGACGGAGTTTGATTTCCTCTCTGATGCTTTTCTCTTTGTAGCCAAGAGCCTTAATCCTCATCTCGCCCAATTCCTCAAAATACAATGATAATTCAGGATATTTTTGCGCCAACGTTTGTGCCGCGAGGTCAAACTTCGCACGATTAGACTTGTAGTCGCAGTAGCGTTTCATGCGTTCTGCAAACGGCTCATCCTGCATCACGTGTGCCAACTGTTCCTCATACTCCAGATACCGTTGATTGCCTGATATGTCAAAATTGTTTTCCTGCAACTGATTACGCACCACGATACCGTTTTCATAGTTATACTTCTGCAAATCAAACGCATATCTTTCTCCAAGATACGCTATTTGATTGAAGATGAATCTGTCTGTAGCTTCATCGTACATAGTGAACGATTCATCGAATTTCAGCATCTTCTGCAACCGCGTAGTGTCTCTGATTCGTTTTTGACGCAACGTGCCACTTGAAGCGTTGTTGCTCTCTATCTCTGCTTCTGTCAACTGCTTTTTCTCTGCCAATTCACGTTCAAATTCCTCTTTCGATTTCTCGCAAGCCCCTACATTATAAATAAACAGCAGATACCTGCGAAACGGATTCTCTGCCAATCTCTGCCGTCCGGCTATCTGCACAAGGTCAGTGGCTATGTCTATTGTAGTGTTGACCATCTTGTTGTCGCTTATAACAAATGTGGTGGCGTTGGTGGAATAGAAGTCGCATCCTGCAAATGCCGTGGACGTGCAGAACGTGAACATTTTGTGTGGCTCTCCCTTTAATGGAATACGTCCTCGTTCAAAACCGCCGTCCAACTTCGCTATCTTCGTGTCGTTGTCGCTGGAATTTCCAACGATTATATTCACTTCATCAGGGTTTAGTTTGGTGTAGTCTATCAGCTTCACTATATTGTCCACGCTGTTAAGGAATATTACGCACTCCTTTGACAACAGCACTTTTCCATTATCCTTAATCCGTGGGAAAGCACCTCTCTTAAAGGAGTTGATTATCTCTATGGCTGAATCTATCGGTCGTTTTGACCGTAACCTTATCACCTTGACTTTCTCCACGTCTTGCCAATGCATTTCATAATACGGAATATCCTTGAACTCGTCTATCTGTTCAAGATACGTGTCAATGATAGGCGTCGCCGAGAGGTAGGTAACATAGTCAAATGATTGCAACTGCGCCAACAGCCGCATCTCCACCTCTGACTTAAACGTGCCGTCTGACAGCAGATATTGAAACTCGTCTGCCACAACTCGCCACTCGGACGGCTCTGCGATGCACCTTGCGACTTTCGGAAGTGAATCATACGACACCAATATTTTGGGGCAGTCGGCAGTGGCGATATATTCTCTTATGGCATCTTCACGGAAGCGGTCAATAACAAGGAGCGTGTCAGGATATTGTTCGTGCTTGTTTATCAGCAGATTGTTTCTCGGACTGCATATTATTGTCTTGTGTCTATCTTCAAGAGCAAGTGTTGTCGCTCCACAATTCGGAATCCCCTTATTAAGAATGCCGTTGGGAAGCTCAAAATCTTCAATTTGGCTCAGATACTCAATGCCTTTCGGCACTTCGATTGGTGTTTTGTTCATGTCTTTACATCGTTTGAATTTTTTAGAAGTCACATCTTGTTTGTCTGTGTCCACGTTTTAACGTGAAAAATCTGATTATTTAAGGAACTCAGGAAGAAATTTTGGACATTCTCGACCAAAATAAAACCGAAACGGCGAAATTCCGGCTTTATTCCGATGTCAAACATGAGTTGGATATATGATAAGCAATGCGGATTCAAAGAGGTGTAGGAGATTTGATTCCGAATCACTGATATGCAAATTTAGTCAACTTTCCGCTGGCTTCCAAATAAATATCGCACATCCATAGGAAACGCTACTTCGCATAGCGTTGAAGTCTGATTTTTCTATTCCGGGACATACATAAGAAACGGCACTACTCCACAAATGACAAAAACGCCATTTGCAACTCCAATAAATAATCCAATTCTAATCGAGATATATAGCGGTCTGCAATACGACCGTGAATACGGCAAAAATCCAAATATAAAATACGTCAGGTCAAAACGCGCCAATTTATGACTGCCTATAAATGCTGAAATAGCGACAGCAAAAGGTGTACACTGCAAAATCTCCCACAGCCGATAGAAATACACCTCCTGAAAAATTCGGACAGTCGCTTAAATGCGTGTTGACCTCTATTTAACCTCCCCCTCTCCATGCCGGAAAGAAAAAAGAAAGGCAGACCTGAAAACGTGGTGGAAAAGAAATTAACCTATCCAATTATATATCCGGCGATAATGCTCTGATAGTAATAGTTGCTATCCTCGTAATCAATAACACTTACCACAATGACTACAAACGCAATCGCATTAGCTACCGCCACCACAACCGCATCTGAACTCAACAACATCTCGGAGGATGTTCAGTTTGAGGACATCAACCCAACCGTCCCCTCTGTAACGTTCCTTGAAGCCAATACATCGGCTGTCAGCATTGAGGAACTGACCGTGAACTGTGTTGTTCCCACATGGGCGAATCAGGAGTTGACAATCTCTCATCAGGACTTCATTAACACTGTGCATGATGCCGCCTGCAACGTGTTCAGCGGTGAACTCATCAACCGTCCTGAAATTCGTGTGTCGCACATCGTCCGTGGGCGCATACCCTCCGCACTTGGCAAACGTGCATCAGAACTGCTTGAATCCGAAAAGACGCAGTTCTATCAGCGTCTTGCTTTCGCTTTCACCATTCCCTCTATCCACGAAACGATAGACGGTCAACGCTTGGAACTCTGCATTGGCGGTGTTCGCAACTACAACGACCTGAATCTCTATCGTGCCAATCGTGGCGCAGAGAAATTCTCTGTCTTTATCGGTTGGCGAATGAACGTCTGCTCCAATCAGGTACTGACAGGTCAGGGCGCAAAGATTCAGCTTGAGGTGATGTCGCTTCATGACCTCTACAAGCAAGTGCTTGACTTGTTCTATACGTTCCGTCCGACACAAGACATCCACCTATTGCAGACGCTATCGCAAACTCGCCTGACAGAAACGCAGTTTGCACAGATTGTCGGACGCATGAGGCTCTATCAGGCTCTGCCCAACCGCTATCAGCGCAACGTGCCTAAACTCCTGATAACCGACAGTCAGATAAACAATGTCTGCCGTGACTTCTACGCAGATCCGAACTTCGGTGTCAAGGACAACACAATCTCCATGTTCGACTTCCACAACCTCCTGACGGAAGCAAATAAGAGCAGTTACATTGACTCTTATCTGCAAAGAGCCGTCAACGCTACCGAAGTGTCGGTCGGCATCTGCAACGCTCTGCATGGAGATGATAAATACGCTTGGTTCTTGGGCTAAGTGCTTATTGATTCCCTGAATAATCGGACATTCCCCAATCAGAGTGGAGTGTCCGATTTTCTTTCCCAAGACCCTTAATAATCAATTATAAACAGTCAAAATTTCGGACATGAAAACAGATTGCATCGTTTCAGAAATCCAACTCAAATACAAACCGCAACCCCTCACAGAAACCCTCTGTTCCTCAAAAGAGATTCATCAACTTCTTATAAAGCGAATCTTCGATGAAGAAACCATAGGCTATAAGGAAACTTTCAAGGTTCTGTTGCTGAATCAGGCAAACAAACTCATTGGCTACACCACCATTTCAGAGGGCGGTCTGACTTATACAATCGTAGATGTCAGGGTGGTAATGCAGACAGCATTAGTCAGCAACGCCACTGCAATAATCCTCGCCCACAATCATCCGTCAGGCAACACACGCCCAAGCGGACAAGACGACAGCCTGACACGCAAAATCAAATCAGCATGTGAACTTATGGATATTCGCTTGCTTGACCATGTCATCGTTACGCCCTACGACAGCTACTATTCCTATAATGACGAGGGCAGACTATAAAAACGTGTTGTAGAGCATACACAGCACAATTTGTCAGACCATTATCATAGAAAATCCAACGCTTTTTAGTAATTTTGCACTTGATTTCCGAAAGGAGGTCAGACATATTATACAAGAGCGTTTTTGAAACTCATCGTTAACTATCGAATTCTCGCAAAATTCTAAGGGACAACGAGGGTGGCAACAACGCTCACGCTTCGGCTATATACTATCCGCAAAGTCGGATTCTATATATCCTCCAAGCGTGGGCGACTGTTGCTTATCCGTCCCATAGGCAATGCGAGAAGCCTGATAGTTGGATAAGCAAGAAACAGTCCTCACGCTTTTGTCGTTTTAACACAGCCGTTTCAATGGAGGATGAGAAACACGTATGCTATAATGAGCCGATTATTAGCGAGTTTATTCATGCTTTTATTTCCGTTTATTTATATGGAGGGTAGCGTCTTGGTCTATGATTCTCCTGCCGAAAAGACTTACGCTGACACTTCATGCTTTAGAATCGTAAAAGACGAACATGGAGGCAATCTATACGAAGTTGCCTATATAACCAACTATACCGCGGTGCAATCCAACGGTGCTAAGAAGATAGTCTATATTCAGCAATACAATAGTTCGTGGACGCAATCGAGGATTCGCCATATACAGTACTACGATGAATCTGGCAAACTGATAACATATAGCGATGCTTATAGCAACTGGAATTGGATTAAAGACGGTACAGTCGGTGCCACTATGCGGGATAAAGTAAAAGTCTATTTCTAAAACATCAATACATTCAAAGAAATGAAAATCAAACCGATTGCATTCTTGCTCATGGCAATAATGCTTCCCTTCGCATCATGTAGCGATGACAATGATGCACCTGAATACAAGTACGTTTATTGGGATTCTCTACGTGGAATCAAAGTGACAACCACAGCAACCACAGCTATTGTAGAAACCATTTCTCAGGCTGACGGCATAGTTTGGTCAGTCAACCAAGCAACAATGGACGATGTGGAAAACTTGGGGCTGATGCGTCTTTGGACGAACCCACCAATTGATGGCTCATATGTCTATGATGACGTACAATACCAACAAGGATTTTATATCGAGAATCTCCAGCCAGCTACAACCTACTATTATCGCATTGTTCGTCAGGCAACTTCCTCCGTAGGAAATGATGTCACTGAATACAAGATAATGTACGGTGATGTCTATTCTTTCACGACAAAAGAATCCAACAACCAGTAGTCAAATTAGCTTCGGCTATCTTATAATCAATCAATTAACAACAATTCAAAATGACAAAGAAACTGAAATTTCTTGCGTTTGCACTCATCGCAGTGCTGACATGTGTCGGCTTCGCTTCATGTGGCGATGACGATGACGAACCCAAATTGCCGAATGACCTTATCGGTTCTGTGTGGAAAGGCGTTAACGACAACACCAACTATCCTACCGAGGTCAAGGTTGAGAGTGCCACAACGTGCGTTATCACGGTCTATGAACCCAACAGCACTACAATTTACGACCAAGCGCGTTGCCAATACCTTTATAGCGAGACTACGGGAGCGTTCTCTGTCGAATATGACGATTGGAACGTGAAAGGCTATATCAAGGGAGACAAAATGACCCTTACCGACAACCGTTACGGCAACTTTACTTTGATGCGAGTAAAGTAGCATTAGGCATCAACCACTCATCAGCACGGCACTTCGGCACTCTCCGTTGTGCCGTGTTTGCATTTAGATTATAGGGCATATTCCCATGAAAATCGCTACCTTTGCACCATGAAACTTAATAAGAGCAAAGGCAATATGTACGAGTTCGTAACTCATACTTGGAATCCGATTAAGGGTCGGTGCTACCACGATTGTGCATATTGCTACATGAAAACCATTGTGCCTAATCCACAGCCTATTCATTTGGACGAATCGGAATTAAACGGCATATTCAGTGAAAATCAGTTCATATTCATTGGAAGCAGTACAGATGTTTTCGCTTCTGACGTTCCGTCTGAATGGATAACTGCAATCCTTGATTTTTGCGTTGAAGCCACTTCGCATCAAAATGGCATTAAAACTCGCTTCCTCCTACAAACTAAGAATCCGGCAAGGATATTGGGCTTCACAGACCATCCACTGTTCAAGAGTGGTCAAGCCGTAGCTTGTACAACAATAGAAACAAATCGGCATTACTCTGAGACAATGAACAACGCACCAACCCCAAAGGAAAGAGCCGAAGCCATGTCTATGATTGCTGAACGAGGAATTAAGACCTATGTCACGATTGAGCCTATAATGGACTTCGATTTAGACGAACTTGTGTCGCTTGTAAAAATGTGCACCCCTGAACAAGTGAATATAGGTGCCAATTCCGTCCGTAGCATAAAAATTCCAGAGCCAACAAAAGGGAATATACTGATTGACCTAATCCAACATCTTCTATGCTTTACGCAGGTCAAAGTGAAAAAGAATTTGGACGGAGACAAACTGACCCGAATGCTTATCAGGAGGTTGAAGCGGAATTATTCTTACGATAAACGCGATTAACTTTATCTCCAATCATTCAAAGTAAGGCTTATTGGCTATGCCGTCAATCCGATACTCCTCTTGGTCAATCAGCATATCCATAACCTCTTTAGACGAGTGGGGGCTGTCCTTTATCGTTGGTAACTCAAACTTGTTGCCCGATGAATAATGATGAATCGGCACTAATATTGTCCGATTCTGCTCATCAAATTGAAACGAGGACGGCAGTTCAACAATCTCAGCCGCTTTTGCCTTGATATGGATGCAGACAATCTTTCTTGTGCCGTTCTTGAAATCAACAACAAACGTACCTCGCTTCTGCGTTTCCGAATAATACACAACACGGTCAAGGTACTTTTTGAATAATCGTGCCTTATCTTCAACCGAAAGGCTGTCAAGCGTTTCAATGGCAACATCATTAGTTAATTCCGCTTTGGAGACCTCCTTTTGATGCCGTTCCGATTTCAGCCGTTCAATCTCATCTTCTGCGCCGGAGATAAACTTCTCTTTGTTCTCATATTGCTGTTGCTGATGAAGAAGCAGGGTCGGATTAGTCAGTACCCTTATGCTCTCTAAAATGGAGTTCTGATCCGATTTGGCAATCGTAATCTCGGCATTGAGCGACTGAATTTTACTTGTCAGGTTGTCTATTTCTCTGACAATCTTGGTAATTTTCTCACTGCTCATTTCCGTAAATTCATCTTTGGCAATGGCGGTCTTGACGGCCACCCATACCGTTTTTAACGCTATGTCTGCATTGACCCCACCGTTGGCGCAGATGGTTTCATCGTACTTGTTCTTTTTGACGGCACAGCGATAATACCGCAATCCCGTACCCGTCTGCCTGACTATATACATGTTCTTTCCACACGGACATTTCAAAATATACCGTAGGGCGTTGTAGTTCACGCCATTGTTCGGCACATCCACAATCCTATTCTGATTGAGAATCGCTTGTACCTTATCCCAAACATCTTCTGATACCAACGCATCCCCTTTGCGCTCTATCGGCTCACGCCGCCCTGACGGCTCCGTCTTGTTCTTGCCGTCACGGTTGGGGAGAATCCGCCACAGTCCTTTGTAGCAGGGATTATGCAGAATACGGTAGATATTTTCTGAAAAGAAATCGTTGCCCTTGACAGTCTTTATTCCGCGTGAAATCATCTCTTGCTTAATTTCCTTTGCGGTCAAACCGTCAATACACATCTTAAATATCTCCTGAACAATCGGAGCGTTCTCATCACGCACCAATATGGACTTTGGCGTTTTCCCTTTTATAAAGTTCGGATTGGGTACTGCCGAATACCCGAAAGGCACAACACTACCTTTGCACATCAACTCCTCCGATTGCAGAAAACAGCGCACTTTGCCACTTCTCATGCGGTCAGTAATTTTCTTCCGCTCAGCTTTCGCATATTCTGCGGCTATGGCAATACGCAATATATCCACAAGCTCCAACACCTTACCACCCTCGTAATGCTCTTTGGTGTCGATGAATAACACGTCCAAACCGTTCTTTAACAGACTATTCACATCAGTCATTACAGACAAAATCTCATCCTCACGTGAAAGACGGCTCAACTCGCTTACAACGACAATATCTGCATCTTCACTCGTCAGCATAAGCAACTCAATATAGCTCGGTCTGTTCTTTGTAGCACCACTTATGCCCTCGTCTTTGAGAACTTTAAGCAGTTCAAAGCCATTATCCCTGCAATACTCGGTAATCTGCATCTCCTGACGTGCTGCATCCTGCGCTGTCGTTGAAACACGGATATAACCTATGGCTCGTTTCTTTTTATCCATAATCCTTGTGGCGGTCGACAACAGATAGCGGAATTGCCACTCTCGCAACCGCACTGCAAAGATACAAAGAAATAGTTACACCCACAACGCACAATTGTACTATTTTGTTGCCGATAAGTTATATATTTGCCGGAAAATAGAAAAAATATAGGGGCGATGTCACCTTTTGTCGGGATGCTGTGTCTTACTTGTGAGACGTCTCAAAAACGATAAAATTAAACAAACCCCATAAAACTTAGAAATCATGTCAGGAGTATTAGTTCCCATTTTCATTTGTGTTGTGCTTCCTATCGCTGTTGTGCTGATAACGGCTCTCACCAAAATCAATGCCGACAACAGACGCACTCAGGTGATCATCAAAGCCATCGAGGCAAACAATGATATCGATGCCGACAAACTGGCCGACTCGCTCAAAAAGCCGCAACGCACCCCTCTGGAATTGCTCAACCTCCGTCTGCTTCGCGGATGCATCTTCTCCTTTATTGGATTGGCTCTCGCAATAGTAGGTATTGTCAATCTTGCCAATGGCGCGCTGTCCAGCTCGGATCAGGTGACCGTGCCGCTGATGTTCGGAGGCGCATCGCTCGCCATAGGGCTGAGCTACGTGGTGGTCTATTTCGTGACACGCAAACAGATCAACCGTTAAGCCCGATGACACGCGAGCAGTTCATGACCCATGTGGAGGGATCGCAGAGAGCGTTCAGGCGCTTTCTTGTGGCCCTCTGCTGCGGTGATTCCGCTCTCGCCGACGATATAGCGCAGGAATCCTACGTAAAGGCCTATCTCTCGATCGACAGTCTAAAGGATCCCGGACGTTTCAATGCGTGGCTCTACCGCATCGGCTACACCACGTTTGTCAACAGCCGCCGGTCGGTGCATCCCACTTTAGGATATGATGAGGCTCCCGAAGCCCCGGCACATGAAACCGCCGATGCCTCATTCCGCTATCAGGAACTCTATGCCGCCCTGGACCGTCTGCCCGACAAGGAGCGCACATCGATCCTGCTGTTCTATCTCGAAGACTACGCCATCAAGGAGATCGCCGCCATTGTCGGCGCATCGGAGAGCGCGGTTAAGCAACATCTTACGCGTGGCCGGAATCATCTTCGCGGCCTCCTGACAAAAGAAAATATATGACTATGGACAACGATAACCTCAAAGAACTGTTCGGGAATTTCAACCCCGACCTATCGTCCGGCAGCGACTTCATTGCCCGGCTGCAACAGCGCATGGACACAATCGAGATGGTGAGGCAATACAATGCCGAGCTGCGACGGCGCAACCGCATTGCCGTAATGATCGCTGCGCTGGCAGGCTTCATCATGGGTGTGGTACTCACGCTTCTGATGCCACTCATTGGCGATTGAATAGCCACATTCCGGCTCTCAGTCCCCGGACACGCATTCAATATCGACCTCCATTACATTGCCTGGGTGCTTCTGGCTGCCGTCTCCATGTTCACGGCCCTCAACACCTACGAAATAGCCCTTGCGCGCCTCGCCCCCAAAGATCCCGTCCGGCTGTAAAGCAACCGCGTTCTGAATCAACAAAACTGATAAGGATTGCAAAATTCCAACTGGTTAATGCTCCAGAGTAGAACGTTCAACGTATTCAGAGTCGGGCCAGGGGCAGGGGAGGCCGGTGGCGTTGATGGTGGGGCGCTGGGCGTCGACGGAGCGGAGATAGTCGCCGAGGCGTCGCGACAGGTCGGCCACGATGTCGGGATGAAGCGATGAGATGTCGTGACGCTCTCCTATGTCGTCGGCAATGTTGAAGAGCTGATGGGATCCGTCGTCGTAGCGGTAGATCAGTTTGTAGTCGCCCAGACGGATGGCGCATGTTGGGCCTATGCCGAGTTCGCGTTTCTCATCCTCGGAAATCATGTTGGTCCAGTTGTTGGGCGTGTTCCAGTAGAGGGCGCGTCCGTCGGATGGGTCGGCCGATCCGTTGATCATCGGAACGAAACTTATGCCGTCGACCGGCTGTATGGTCTGATAGCTGTCGATCTGCGCCATTTCGAGGATGGAGGGGAAGAAATCCTCGATGATGAGGTAGTCGTCGCATTGCGAGCCGGGCTTTGCCACCCCGTTCCAGTAGACGATCATCGGTTCGCGCACACCCCCTTCATAGGCCGAGCCTTTGCCGCTGCGCAGGGGATAGTTATGGCGGTCGCCGGCGGCCGATGGCATTTCTCCGCGAGAATAGAAGTCGAGGCCTCCGTTGTCGCTCATGAAGATGATGATGGTGTTGTCGATCTGTCCCGACTGTTCGAGATAGTCCATTATGTCGCCGAGGCTGCGGTCCATCCCTTCGATCAGTGCAGCATATTGTTGCTCAGTGTCGTCGAGAGAGGTATAGTTGTCGATGTAGCGGCTGTCGGGGCAGAACGGGACATGGACGGCGTAGTGGGCCATGTAGAGGTAGAACGGTTTGCCGGATGGACGGAGGGAATCTACGGCGTGGATAGCCTCGCGTGTCAGGGCATCGGTCAGGAAAACGTCCTGATCCCAGTATTTTTCAAGATCGGGAGTGGCATACTGGCTTCCCGGAGTGCCGTCGGAGTTGAACCCGTAGCGGTTCTGTCCGAGGTAGCCGCCCCATGCAGGGCCGCCGGCGGCAGTCCCGGCAATGTTGACATCGAAACCCATCTTCAGAGGATCGGCCGAGGGGGTGCCGAATGATCCGAAGTGGGCTTTACCAACATGGATCGTCGAGTAGCCGTTCTGCCGCAGAAGCTCCGGCAAGGGAGTGCAGTAGGCTGCATTGTTGATTGAGTCAACAGGTTGTATGCCATTATAGTTCCAGTCCGGTATCCGGATGTCGGTCATAGGATCGTCGGTCATCACGTCGCGGTTCATCGACCAGTTGGTCACGCGGTGGCGTGCCTGATTCATCCCCGTCATGAGGCTGCAACGGGACGGGGAGGAGATGGCGCATGCATAGGCCGAGGTGAACTTCACCCCCATTTGGGCCAGGCGTTCCATATTGGGAGTGCGGTAGCGGTCGTTGAGCGGAGTGCGCTCGCCGTAGAATGGAACGGAGGTGTCCTGCCATCCCATGTCGTCGACCATGAAAAGCACTATGTTGGGCCGGCTGTCGGCATTGGAGGCATTAAGCCCCATGGCGGCCATCGCTGCGGCCGCGGCGGTGATACATTTTCGTTTCATACTCCTGCAAAGATAGCAAGATTGTTGACAATCAACAATTAATCGCACTGAAAAGTAGGCTAATGAGCTGATACGTCTGCCTTTTGTCTGTCTTTTCATTTGGTGGAGTCTATTTAAACCGGATTCCTGTGAAAGTAGGCGTGGAAAAATACGGCAGTGGGTAAAATATGGGAAAATTGCGAAAAAAAGTGTAACTTTGCGCCGTGGTTCACAAGGAGCCTTCCTGCAATGACACAAAGAAAAAGCATTAACTGCATATCCAATCAGACAGTACACAACTACGCGTATAAAGAGAGCTGGAAAAGCACTCAATGATTTTGCAGGATAGTGTCGCGGCGGTATCTGCCGGGCATTCCAATCCAATCTTCAGCATATAATTAATCCAATCCCACACATTTTTTTCTTATGATCAATCACCGATTGCTCACAGGGCTGCTGGTGGCAGCTTTGTCGAGCGGCGGAGTGCGTGCTATGGCTCAGGATCAACGGGTGATCACTCTTGAAGAGATCTTCCAGACCGCTGAGGCGAACAGCCGTCAACTCCGACCATCGTTTACCGCCGAAGAGGAGGCACGGCAAGAAATCAACGTTGCCCGGACGCAGCGTCTGCCAGATATCAACGCCACCCTCTCGCTCAGCTACATTGGCGACGGTTTTACTACCAAACGCAATTTTTCGGACTATCAGAAAGCTCCGATCCCACATTTCGGCAACGGGGTGGGTGTCAACATCTCGCAGCCCGTCTATGCCGGCGGAGCCATCACAAGCTCCATCGAACTCGCCGAACTGAAATCCACGGCGGCACGCTATGCCACCGATTTCCAGCGCGACAATATCCGCTTCCAGCTGACGGGATTCTATCTCGATCTCTACAAGTATTCCAATCTGCGCAAGGTGGTTGAAAACAACATAGCCCAGGCGCGGAAAGTGCTTGATGAGATGCACGTCCGCTATGAGCAGGGCACGGCTTTGCGCAACGATATAACCCGTTACGAACTTCTCGTTTCCAATCTTGAACTTCAGCTGATCAAGATTGACAACACACTGAATATATTGAACCACAACCTCGTTGAGACCGCCGGATTGGCCGATAACACTGTGGTTGTGCCCGATTCCACAATCCTGAGCCGTTCGCTCGGACAGGCCGGAGAGGGATGGTGGCAGCAGGAAGCAGCCGCAAATTCCCCCTCGTTGCAGCTTGCGCGTTCGGGGGTTGAGATCAGCCGCAAGGCCGAGCGTCTGGTGCGTTCGGAGCGTCTGCCGAAGATCGGGCTTCAGGCCGGATGGACTTTCGACGGCCCTATTCTTGTCGAAGTGCCACCGATCAACCGTAACCTCAGCTACTGGTGGGTCGGTGTAGGGGTAAGCTATAATCTCGCTTCGCTCTACAAAACCAATAAGTCAGTGGCCAAGAGCCGTGTGGCCACGCAGCACTCCTTGCAGCAGCTCGATGCCGCGCAGGAGCAGGTGGAGCTGGCTGTCCGTGCCGATTACATCCGCTATCTTGAGGCTTATGAAGAGCTGAAGACGCAACAGAAAAGCGTGGAACTGGCCGAGCGCAATTATCAGACTACCTCGACACGCTACAGTGCCGACATGGCTCTGATCACCGATATGCTCGATGCCGCCAATGCCAAGCTCGATGCCGAGCAGCAGCTCGTCAATGCCAGAATCAATATCATTTACTATTATTACAAACTGCAATTCATCTCCGGAACAATATGAAACACCGTACTAAAAAAATCATCTCCTATATCCTGTCGCTTGCCGTAATCATAGTCGCCGCACTCTGGATCGGCAGCAAGTTCACCCATCTGGGTGATGTGGAATTCACCGACAATGCCCAGGTGCAGCAGCAGATCGTACCGGTCAACAGCCGTGTGCAGGGCTATATCAAAGAGATCCGTTTCAAGGAATATCAGCCCGTCCACAAAGGCGATACGCTCGTGATTATTGACGATGCCGACATGCGTCTGCGTGTGGCTCAGGCACGGGCCGACTATCAGAATGCCCAGGCCGGCCGCGGCGTGACCGACCGCAGCGTAGGTGTCGCTTCGGCCAATGTGGCCGTCAGCGAGGCCTCGATCGCCGAGGCAAAAGTCCTGATGGAGCACGCCGCGACAGATCTTGCACGTTACGAAAAACTCCTGGAAAAGGATGCCGTGACACGTCAGCAGTATGATGCCGCAAAAACCGACTATGCAGCCAAGAAAGCCCGTTTCGAGATGCTTTCGCGCCAGCGTTCGGCAACATCGTCGGTGGTTTCGGAAGCACGTGAACGCATCGCGCAGAACGAAGCCGGAATCGAGCTTGCCAAGGCTCTGCTTGAAACCGCAGAACTCAATCTCAGCTACACCGTGATCACCGCCCCCTGCGACGGATATGTCACTCGCAAGGAGATTCAGGAGGGGCAGCTTGTGCAGCCCGGCCAGACAATGGTGGATATTGTCGATTCTTCTGAGATATGGGTTGCAGCCAACTATAAAGAGACACAGCTACATCATATTGCCGTGGGTGCCGAGGTCGACATCAAGGTCGATGCCATTCCCGGTGTTGTGTTCCATGGCAAGGTTGAATCGCTGTCAAAGGCTACTGGCGCGCAGCTCTCGCTCCTGCCTCAGGACAATTCGGCCGGTAATTTTGTCAAAGTGCGTCAGCGTGTGCCGGTCAGAATAGAATTTACGGCCGACAACAAGCCCGAGGACATGCAGCTGTTGCGTGCCGGAATGAATGTGGAATGTGAGGTGAAATACTGATATGGGAGACTGGCACGGCCCCCAGGGGCCATTTGACATCCCCGATGTCCCGAACTTCATTCCGCGGCGGCTGAAGCCCTGGCTGTTCATTTTCTTCGTGCTGATAGTCCAGTTTTCCGGCGGTGTCTACCTTGCCGCCGCCTCCGACATGGTTGGCACTACGGGATTGATGCAGCAGGATATATTGATGGCCGGATATGCCTCGCTTGTGGGCATGGCGATTAATTTCGCCGTCATGTTCAGGCTGAAATTCCGCTTCACCAACCGGGCCGGATTGCTCATCTGTGGCGCGGCTCTGATCGCTGCCAACGTGATATGCGCCCACACCCAGTCGGTCGGTGTGTTGGTAGTGACCTGCTTCTTTGCCGGATGGTTCAGGATGTGGGCCACATTCGTGTGCAACTCCACCATCCAGCTCTGGTTGACTCCGACACGCGACATGGCGGTATTCTTCTGCTATGTCTATCTTGTGGTCGACGGGGCCATACAGCTCAGCGGACTTTCCACGGTCTACACGGCATTTTTCTCGCAGTGGGAATACATGCATTGGATAATGATAGGCCTGCTTGCGCTTATGATGCTCCTGACAATGATCCTGGTGCGCCCCGTGCGCGGTCCTATCCAGATTCCGTTGCTCGGCATCGACTGGATCGGCTCGGGATTATGGGCCATCTTCATGCTCTGCTTCACGTTCATCTGTGTCTACGGCAACTACTACGACTGGTGGGAGGCCGAGGAGATCATTGCCGCAACGGTGCTTGGACTGCTGTGTGTCGCCATCAATCTGTGGCGTGCCACGTTCCTCCACCATCCTTATATTTCGTTCACGGCTCTGACTAACCGGAACGTGATCCGCGCTACGGTGATCTATCTCGTATTCTTCACGCTGCTGGCTACGGAGCATGTGTTTGAACACAGCTATGCCGCCACGGTTCTCGGCTTCGATGAGACCAATCTCATTGACCTCAACCTCTATGTCCTTGTGGGGATTCTGGCCGGTTGCGCTTTCACTTATGTCACGTTTGCGCTGCGTCACTGGCGCTACCGTACCATGACCGCAATCGGCTTTGCCCTGGCCGCAATCTATCTGGCCTATTTCTATTTCCTGATTGACTATGGAGTGGAGAAGGAGATGCTGTTCATGCCGCTATTTTTCCGTGGTGCCGCATCGGTGATAATATCCATCGTTTTCCTGACATCGATTCTTCAGGGTGGAATGCATTTCTTTGTTTTTCCTCAGGCTTTGACTATCAATGGATTCACAGGCGCAGTGATGGGCGCGACCCTCGGGCCGGCCTTGATCGGTGAATTTCTGAGCCACACCATGGCCAAGAACGCCTCCCTGATCGGCTCGGTATTCACGGATCTGAATCCGGCTGCTGTCCATGCACCCCTCGGACAGATCTACGGCATGGTGCAGGTTCAGGCACTGGTGGTTTCGATGAAAGAGATCTACGGATGGTTGCTGATCGCTGCGATAGTGTCGCTGACCATAATCCTCGTCGGATATGGCCCGGTGCGTCCGAGTGTCATTTTCCCGAAATGGCGCACAATCCGCAAGCTTCTGCGCAGGAGCGTGAAAGCTCAGATTGCCGGGCAGGAGTGATATTCGTCGATAAAAACCGATTGTCTACCCGTAGGCACTAAACTTTTTCTTTGTTTCAGCTCTTTATAGTAAAAAACACTAAACAGGAATGAAATTCAGAAACATCAGGACCAAAGCCATGTTGACAATGGCAATGGCTTGCGTGCTGCCGGCAATGGCGGCATGCTCCGGCAGCACGGCCAAAAGTGAGGCGGCAGATAGTGTGAGACAGGAACGTAAAGGCCCAGGCGGCCCTCAGCTTGGTAAACCCGGCGGTGGTCCGGCGATCGACAAGTCGTCCGACTCCACGCTCCAAGCCATGATCAAGACGCTTGTACCGCAGTTCAAGCAACTTGAGTTCAGGGATCCGGAGACCGGAACTATAATGAAATACAATCTGTTCGCGCCAAAGAACGCTCAGGCATCAAAGAAATATCCGCTGGTGCTGTTCATTGCCGATGCCAGCACGCCCGGAACTGATGTGACGCGTCCGTTGACGCAAGGCTACGGCGGCCTGATCTGGGCAACGGATGAATGGCAGGCCAAGCATCCTTGCTATGTGCTTGTGCCTCAGTTCGCCGGTGTCGCCGTCAACGATGCCTACAGCCATACCGATGAGGTTGATATCGCCATCCGTCTGCTCAAGGATGTAGTTGCTGAAAACAATGTCGACACATCGCGGCTCTACACAACAGGACAGTCAATGGGCGGAATGATCTCGATGTACTACAATGTGGCCTATCCCGATCTGTTCGCGGCCTCGATCTTTGTTGACAGCCACTGGGATACGGCGACATTCAAGGATCTCGCCCGTCATAAGTTTGTCTATTTCATTGCCGGAAACGAAGGAAAGGCATTCAGCGATCTCGCACCGCTTGAAAAAGCAGCAGAGGAGGATGGCGTGCAATACACATTCGCCGAATGGAGTGCCAAGCTTCCCGAGGCAGAGCAGAGTGAGCTTGCCGCCGTCATGCTTGAAAAGGGTGCGCCGGTCAATATTTTCCAGTTCGAGCCGAAATCAGTGCTTCCGGAGAGCGGAAAAGGGAGTGAGCACATGTACTCGTTTGACTACGCCTACAAGATCACATCAGTGCGCGAGTGGCTTTTCCGTCAGTCACGATAAGATAAGGTTTTAAATCATCTATAAATGATCATCGGCATACCGGTTTTTGTCCGGTATGCCGATGATCTTCTTGTTTACCATTATGTTACTCAGTGAGCCTTGTTTGGTTCTTTTTTGCGTCTGAGATGCCGGATCCAGATGTAATATCCGGTCAGTGGCAGCGATGCGCCGAGCAGAGCCCCGAGGAACCACAGTATGCGTGTGGTCATGCCTCCAAGCCCTCCTGTGTGGATAGCGTAGATCCAGCCACGGAGTTTGTCGGCCTCCTTGCTGTCGGCGTAGCGTGAGGTTGACGTGATCTCACCTGAACGGCGGTTGAATTCGTAGCGGTCGGAAGCACGTCCGTTTCCGGTTGTTCCGAGTGTCACGGATGCGCTTTCCTGCGATATGGTGATCTGGGGAGCATCGGGATTCTGAGCGTTCAGCTGATCATAGACCTGCTGCCAGCGTGCGAATTCGGAATGACGATGTCCTCTGCCATGCTCGCCGCGATCATGACGGTCGCCATGTTCATGGTTCCAATGGCCATGTTCGCCACGCTCTCCGTGCTCTCCGCGTTCTCCACGTTCTCCGCGTCCGCCTCTTTTGCCGCGTCCTTCTCTATCCTCGCCCTTGTCACCGTGGGCTTTGCCTTCGGTTGACTGACCGTTCTGCTGTCCGAAAGATCTGGGTGTGTGTTCCACGCCACACACGGCATAGAATGCCGAGCGATACCAGTCGAACGACCATGTCAGACCTGTCAACGACATTGCGAGGACAAAGATCAAAGCGTACATGCCGCCGGCCACATGAAGTCCTTTCCAGAACCCTTTCCATCCATTGCTGAAGGGAATGGAGAGGCTGCGTTTGAAGTTTTTGCGTGCACGTGGCCACCAGATGATGACACCTGTGATCAGTGCTATGACAAATATCAGGGTCGAGATACCAACGAGCAGTTTGCCAACTTTCAGTCCCTCGCCGTGGGGATTCGCGCTGTCGAGCAACCATCGGTGGAGCTTGAACATGGTCGAGAAAAATCCGAGGCGTTCATATTTGCCGGTGATCTCTCCCGAATACTGATCGATGAACATCGAGGCTCTGCGCGGTTTTGATAGATTGACCTGATATGTGCGGCTCTTGTCTTTGAACACGGTCACGCCGGTGATCGACACGCTGTCGGGCAGAGTCGATTTCACTGATTCCATCAGATCTTCCATCGGCAGCGGCTGTTCTTTGACTTCCGCCACATAGTAGACGTGGCTGTTGACCGACCGGGTGATTTCCGGCTCGAATATGAGCATGGCGCCGGAGAAGCAGATCAGTGTGATGATGATTCCGAACGGGACTGACAGCCAGAGATGTATTTTTCTGAAAAATTTCATGAGCTAAGAGGATTGGATCAATAAGCGATGGGTGACAGCAGACCCATTCCCTGAATGGATGTTACTTCAACAGTCAGACCTTTGGTTGCGGTCGCAGTCTTCGGGTCGATGCGATAGATCACAGGATAGCCCTCGGTGAAGCTGACGGGAATATAGACATATCCGTTCTGTGCATAGATTGTCTTGCCTATTTCCGACACGTTGCTTGGAAGAGAAACCTTTTTGTAAGTTCCGTTGTAGGCATCGAAAATAGCGAGTGTGAGTGCTGTGTAGGATGTTGATCCGCCACCGCCGCCGGCTCTGCCACCGCTTGTGGAGGCGGTTAGTTTCTGATCGTACATCTGCATCAGGAAATAGCCATTGCTGATATACCAGTTGCGCATGAATGAGTATCCGCCTGAAAGTGCTTCAATATCATAGTAGTAGGAGTCGTCGAATGCTTCAGTGCCCGATTTGATACGCATCACACCGGCTGCAACCGTGGTGCGCTGGAGCGAATTAGTGGCTGTTTTGCCATAGCTGGGGGAGAACACATAGACATCACCCTTTTCATCTGCCCAGATCGACTGATAGTACTGCGAGCGGAAGCGTCCGGCCGGAGAACTGATCTGGTCGGTGGATACGATGGTCGGGTTCAGAAGGTCTTTGTTGTTGTAGATGGCCACATGGCAGGCATCGGGATATTGTGTGCCGGAAAGCTCACCCTTTTTGTACGAGCCGCCGCCGGTGCCACCGTCTTCAGTAGCAACAAGATTGCGATATTCTTCGCTGCGGAGCCATTTGCCATTGCCATCGGCATAGCCGTACTGGCTGAGTCCCATCGGAATTACGCCGGAGAAAATCTTGTTGCCGACAGGTTCGATTCCGCAAAGGGTCACGTATTCACCTGTGCCTACATAGTTCTCGAGGGAATATTGGTTGCTGGCGATGGTGTTGTTTTCTGTTGCCGTGCCGTTCACGCAGTCGATGCGAGTGAATGTCAAAGTCTTGGGTGTGTAGCCGTTGGCGGCGAAATTTGTGTGTCCGTCGGCGGTGGCCATGGAGATGATATAGTCGCCGGCAATGCCGTAGGATGAGAAACGGGAGATGGAGAATTCGTTTCTGTCGGCCTCGATCTTACCGTCGGGGCGAAGGACAAAGCGCTTGGTCATGCCGTCGTTGCCCTGGGCGTAGGTCAGTCCGTAGACGTGGTTGCCGTTGTAGATCCATTGGGTAGCGCCTTCGTTAGTGCATCCGTTGTTGAGGGGTGACACGGAGCCTTCATCGAGTGATGGGGCGGTCAGAAGGACATAAGAGTTGTTGCCGGAACTCGATACTGTTGTGGCGATAACGAACTGCGGACCGCAGGAGGTGCCGTTGTTGGAGCCACCTGTCGTGGGGTTGTCGTCGTCGGAGCATCCGGTCAGAGCCGATGCGGACACTGCAAGTGCGCAGGCTAAAATAAATTGTTTCTTGATCATGAGTTTATAGTTTTTGTTATGTTTTTAGTTTCCGAAATAGATTCTGAATTTACCATAGAATGCGCGACCGGCTTTCTGGAGGCTGAAATTGTCGTAGAGCTTGGCGTCAGTGAAGTTGCGGCACTCAAACGATACGTTGTATCGGCCGTTGCCTATGCTGTAGGTCAGGGTGAGATTATGGGCGAACTGATTGGGTATCATGTATTCGTCGCTGTTTGACCCGATCACGGATGAATAGTAGCAGAATTTATGGGTGTACTGGTTGTCGTAGGTGACAGACAGGGTGTTTGCCTTGCGTCCGAGTCCAACCCAGTAGAAGTTGATGTCCGAATCGGCGAAGAGATACGGGAGGTTGGGCATGCGCTGGCCGTAAGAGAGGTTGGCAGCCGTTGTGTTGGGCATAGTAGGACATTTGTCGCGGACGTTCATGTAGGTGAAGTTGCCGCCGAGGCTCACCCATTTTGAGAAGTTGTAATGGGCCGAGGCACTGACTCCGGTTGTCTTTACTTTGCCGTAGTTGATGTAGGTTGCGGCGAACTTGCCACCGGAGAGGGAGGCGATGTTGCGCTGGATGTAATCGCGGGTGTCGCGGTAGATGAAACCGGCTTCAACATAGATTGAGTGGCTTCCGAAGCTGGCGTTATAGCTCAGGTTGAGGTTTATGTTGTCGCTCGATTCCGGTTTGATCGTGATATCGCCCATCTCCAGGTCTTCGTCACCGAATATTTCCTCGATGGTCGGTAGGCGGTAGGCTTTTTCATAGGAAGCCTTGAACTGGAATCCCAGTGGCATGAACCATGTTCCGGCAGCGCCGTAACCGAAATAGTCGACGGTACGCGATGTGCGTTCGTAGTCATCCTGCGCGGAAGATGTGGCCATGGGGCCGGATACATACTGGTGGTAGTGCTTACCGAATGCGGAGAGGTTGATTGTGTGTATGGGGGTGTAGCGATAGGATAGACCGATTATGTTCTTGCTCGTGATCTTTGAAAACTCATCCTCGCTCGGCGGATTGGTCAGCAGGTTGCGGTTGGAACGGTTGAAAGTGTTGAAGACGTCATTGACCGTGAACTGGTGTTTGCGACTGAGCCGATAGTTGGCTGTGAATGTGGCTGTCCAGTTATTGTTGTTGGCTTCAGACAGCTGATAAGATTGTTCGCCGGGCGAATTTGATGGCGCAGTCTCGCCGAGCCAGTTGTATTTCACTGATGATGTGTCGACATTGGTAGTGGTGTTGCGGTTGTAGTTGGCATTGAAGGCTACGTCGAGGCCACGTGTCAGCAGGTTTCGTTTGGTGTACTCGATGGATGGCATCAGCGTGTGTCCATGGCGATGTTTCTGTCCGTAGACGATTTTCTGGCGCACACCTGTCTGCACTTCCTGATACATGTGGGAGTAGTTGAACCCAACAAGCAGCCTGTCGGCCCATGATTTGTTGACAAACCCGAGCTTGGCGATAACGGCCTCATTGTGGTAGGTGTCGTTGAATCTTTTGACTCTGACAAGATCAGCTGTGTTCATGGTTCCGGTGGCGAAGTTCTGTATCGGAGCATCGACTTTGTAATCGTTGTCGGAATAGTTCTGGAATGCGTTTATCTCGTATTTGAAGCCGTTGTCGAAGGTTTGACCGAAGTTGATGTAGGATTTGTGGGTGTTGAACGATCCATAGGAATAGGATGCGTCGACGAACCATTTACGCTGACGTTTCGGGGTCACGATATTGATCACACCGCCGATTGCGTCGGAACCGAAGCCGACGGGAACAACGCCACGGTAGATCTCGATGCGCTCGGCAAAGTTGACCGGAATGTTGTTGAGACCGAAAGAGCTTCCCACACCTTCCTGTGGCACGCCGTCGATGAACACCTTGACGTGTTTTCCGCTGAAACCATCCATTGTCACGGCCATGTCGGATCCAACACCGCCGCTCTCACGGATTTTCATGCCGGGAGCCTTGGCAATTGCCTCGCTAAGATTTTTCGTGGTGTTGACGAGTTCTGTGGTGTTAAGTTCCGTGGCGTTGAATGCGGAGTTGCGAACCTTACTGATCTTGTTGCCTACCACGGTCACTTCCCTGAGGTCTGTGGTGGACTTCAGTTTCACTATCATCTTGGTACGTTCGCCGGCTTTGATTGAAACCTTGACTTCTTTTTTCTCATATCCAACCGAGCTGACCTCCATGGTGTAGGTTCCGGCCGGTGCGGATATGTGGTATAGACCTTTTTCATCGGTCATACCGGAATGCGAGGTTCCTTTCAACTTCACTGAGGCATAGTCGATAGGCTCACCGTCTGTTGATAGAATTTTCCCTGATACAATGCCCGTTGTTTCCCGGGCTGATGCTGAAATTGTGATGATTAAAAGAGAGAGGCAACACAATAAATACTTTTTCCAAATCGCCATGTTGTTGTCCTTTTTTTGCAATGCAAATGTCGGGCTTTTATATTTGTTAATAAATACCTACAAATAATTACAATAGCGATAATTAATTGAAACTTAATATTTTGCGTGGCAATGTAAATCTGTGGCAATTGACGAATGGCCGATTTTTATGGACGAATGACCGTGCAGGGCGAATCCGGGATGTGTCGCTCCCCGATATTTCGTAATTAAAATTGATTATAAGAGCCTGACAATATAGGCGCTTGTCAGTGGCTGAGAAAAGAAATGATGTCGGGTAGACGCTGGATTGCTGTCTGTTGGCCAAGCTGATAGACGGTCTGCATCTTTTCCGGATCGGATTCAATGCGGCTTATCGGCAGAGGCTGTCCGGGAGCTATGACCAGGCAGTTGCCGGCGCGCTCCTGCTCATCGACAAACTTTAGCTGGGCGTTGTACATTTCGTGGCGGTTGGCCATTGCCTTGGCGAGAGCAGGATAGCGTCGCAGAGCCAGATTGAAGAACCATTTGGGCGCCGGTTTCTTGAAATAGTCGCGAGGCTGGGTCAGGATCACGATGCAGCGGTCGTAGCCACGTGATTGGAAGTGTCGCAGGGGTATTGAGTCGGATATGCCGCCGTCGAGCATCAGGCGTCCGTCGTCGACGCGAACAGGCCGGGTGACGACCGGCATTGAAGCTGATGCACGCATCCATTCGAGCGATTCGTAAGTGACGGATTCCATGTTGTAGTAGACGGGAGCTCCGGTTTCGACATCTGTGGTCACCATTATGAATTCCATCGGGGAATTATTGAAAGTCTCGCAGTCGAATATGTCGAGTTTTGCCGGCAGTTCGTGGTAGGCAAATTCGGCTCCGACAAGATCGCCGGTCCGAAGTAGTGTACGCCAACCCATGTAGCGCGGATCGCGGCCAAATTTTTTGTTGTAGCGGATCACGCGTCCCGGTTGGTTGGATTTGTAGTTGCAGCCGAAACAGGCACCGGCTGATACGCCGATGATCCCGTCGAAAGAGATCCCATGCTCCATCATCACATCCATAACCCCGGCGGAAAAGAGTCCGCGCATGGCACCCCCTTCAAGCACAAGGCCGTATCTGTGTGGGCTGTTGCTGTTCATGATTTTTTGCTGCATTCGGGGCATGTACCTTTGAGCATGTAGTTGACGGATCTGGGGGTGAATCCGTCGGGGAGTGGTATGTCGGGCACGGGAGTGTCGGGGAAGCAGAACGTTTTCTGGCAATGCTCGCAGTAGAAGTGGACGTGCATGGCGCAGGATTGACCATCGCCATGGCAGATCTCATATTTGACTATGCCCCGTCCATCCTCGACGGTGTGGAGTATGTGGTGCTCGATCAGGAGATTGAGAGTTCGCAGGATGCTTGATTTGTCGAGTGTCAGTATCTGCTCATCGAGTTCGCCGAGACTCAGCGGCCTGGGACTGCTGAGAATGGCGCGTAGGACGAGTATTCGGTTGGATGTCGGTTTTACACCGGCGTTGTTCAGTATGTCGTCGAGCGAAATCATTGGCAATGTAAATCTTTGTGAGGTGCAAAGTTAAATATTTTTTCAATTCAAAAGCGCAGTTTGACACTTTGTTGCGCCGTCGGCGTATTATCTTTGCAGCAGAAAAACAACAAAACGTCTAATCTTATACAGAAAAATATGGAATTGCTTCATTCACTACTGTTCATGCTCAACGAGATGTCGCCATACATCCTGCTGGGCTTCCTCATAGCCGGAATCATGCATGCCTTCATCCCCCAGCGGACTATGGCCCGTCATCTGTCGGGATCGGGGTGGCGTCCGGTTTTGAAATCGGCCATGATCGGCGTTCCGTTGCCGCTTTGCAGCTGCGGAGTGTTGCCGACGGCTGTGGCAATGCGTCGCGGCGGAGCATCGCGTGCCGCTTCCACTTCCTTCCTGATCTCGACACCTCAGACCGGAGTTGACAGCATCGCGGCCACCTGGTCGCTGCTGGGGCCGGCTTTTGCCATTGTGCGTCCGGTTGCGGCATTGGTCACGGCTTTTTTCGGCGGCATAGCTGTCGGTCGCTCTGAAAAGAATGAAACGGAGGAAAGGGCTGCCACGATGGCCTGTGATAGCGGAGTGGCTGAAAAGAGGTCGCTGGCGCAGAAGGCTGTGGATTCACTGCGTTACGGCTTTGTGGATCTGGTTGGCAGTATCGGAGGCTGGCTGGTGGCCGGTCTTGTGATTGCGGCGTTGATCACGGTTTATGTCCCGGCCGACTTTTTCTCATTCCTGGGTGACAATCCTTTGCTTGCCATGATCGGAGTCGTTGTCATTGCCGTGCCGATGTATGTGTGTGCCACGGGGTCTATCCCTATTGCTTTGTCGCTGATGCTCAAAGGGCTGTCTCCGGGTACGGCACTTGTGCTTCTGATGGCTGGCCCGGCAGCCAATTTCGCTTCTTTTACGCTGATTTCCCGTGAGATGGGTCGCAAGGCAGCCATTGTCTACCTGATCTCGATTATAGCCGGAGCCATCCTGTTCGGTCTGGCCATTGACTATCTTCTTCCGGCGAGCTGGTTTTCAATAGGCGGCACAGGCGAAGCAGCCCATTGCCAGCATTTCGGGGTGTTTCCTCTGATCTGTTCCGGGATTCTCACGGCGTTGCTTATCTGGGCTTTTGTGCGCAGATTCAGTTCAAACAAACAGATAAAAAACAATATGACCATGACTAAAGAGTATATCATCAAGGGGATGAATTGTCCCCACTGCCAGGCGGCTGTGACAAAGAGTATCAAATCGGTTGAGGGTGTGACGGACGTTGATGTCAGTCTGTCGGGCGGCAAGGCTATTGTTGCCGGCGATCATGATCCCAAGGCTGTTGCCGCCGCTGTCCGTGAGGCAGGATTTGATGTTGGGTGAAATAGCCTCCGATGAAACTTTCAAGGCATGCGCAATGTTATTTCAGCAGAATGTAAATAACTTGCCATGCCTGAAATTTCCGAAAAAGATCATAGGATGCCAACGGGGCGCAGTGCTCTGATCGGCAATGGTTGCATACTTCTTGCAACTATTTTCTGGGGCGTCAATGTCTCAGTCACTAAAGCGTTGATCCCCGACTGGATGACTTCAGAGGGGATTTCTGCTGTACGGCTGATCGGCGGTTGTGTGTTGTTCTGGCTTGCATCGTTTTTCGTCAGCCACCGCAGCATCGATCGAAAGGATTGGATCAAGTTTATCTTGGGCGGTGTAGTAGGGCTGTTCGGATTTATCTATCTCTTTGTCGCATCGTTGAGGTATGGCGATCCGATTGATATTTCGATCATCATGACATTGCCGCCGGTGGTCGTGATCCTGATAGATGTGATTTTTCGGCACTACCGGCCGTCGTTGATCGAGTGTCTGGGTGTTGTAGTGTCGTTTGCCGGTGCAGTCCTTGTGATTATGGAAGCCGGTGGCAGCGAAGGTGGCAGCGACCGCCTGCTTGGCGATCTGCTCGCCGTTGCCTCGACGGTTTGTTATGCGTTCTATCTTGTAGTGCTCGAGGGGCCTACAAGGAAGTATCGCCCTGTTACGATGCTCCGGTGGGTGTTTCTGTTTGCGGCGATACCGGCGTTGCTGCTGGTTCCGGGGATGCAGACTATGCCAATAGTGCATACGGCGGAGGTTTTGCCATGGGTCGAGATCGGGTTTATCCTGCTTTGTCCTACGTTCATAGCCTATTTTCTTGTACAGCCGGCAATAAAGAATATCGGTTCGGAACTGGTGTCGCTATATCAGTATCTGCTTCCTGTTTTTGCCACGATCTCGGCAGTGTTGATGGGTTTGGCTCATCTGCATTGGGCTCAGGTGGCGGCGATGTTGATAATAGTCGGTGGGATGGTTCTGACCAACAGAGGAAAACGCAGGGGATGAGGGTGTAGAGGTTGAAAGGTTGAGGGGTTGAGGGGTTGAGGGGGCGGTAGACGGCTCGGAGAGCCGTTACCCCGAGTTGAGAGTATAGAGTATAGAGTTGGAGAGTTGGAGGGGGATTTTTAAGGAGTGGGGAGGAGGGGTTAAAGCCGGATGCCGTTGCGGATAAGTGGGGTTTCCAGCATTCCATCGGGCATGAACTTCTTGAGGGTGTCCACAATGGTGTTGAGCATCCGTTCTCTTACGTAGTCTTCCCGAATATACATTGATATTTTTCGGAAAGAGAGGTGATTGCCGTCGATGTGTCTTACATTTTGTTTTTGGGATTCCGAGAGCATTGGCAGGTGCATCTCGGGAATTATGGTGTAACCTCCATTCGCATCAACAATTCTTATCAATGTGTCGATGTTGCCGGCTTCGTAGACATGGCGTTTGCCTGCCCTTGCCTTGCAGAAGCTGAAAGCACTCTCCCGGAGGCATTGTACTTCTTTCATGACCCACAGGTGTTCGTGTTCGAGTTCTTCCGGCTTGAATACCGTCAGTTTTCTCATACAGCCTTTTGAGAGATATACATAGAAGCGTTCGGTGTAGAGTGGGATTTCGAACACTCCCCGGCAAATATGTCCTGTAGTGGCTATTCCGGCATCAATGGCAGATTCTTTCAGCGATTTTATCATGGCTTCCGGCCGCATCTCTTCGATAGATAGCTTTACCTGCGGATATTCCGTCATGTAGGTCTTGATGAAGTCGGGGAGAATATAAGGCGCGATACTTGGGCCGACGGCGAGTCTGAAATCTCCGGATATGGCTCCTTTGCTTTCGGATACCATTTCCCGGATCCTGTTGGCTTCCATCAATATAAGTTGTGATTGTCGCACAATTTTGGCTCCGATGGAAGTTGTGGTTACTTTTCTGTTCGTGCGTTCGAAAAGCTTGACATCCAGTTCTTCCTCAAGTTTACCAATCATAGCACTCAATGTCGGTTGGGTGACATCAAGAGCTTCGGCCGCCATGGCAAAACTGCGATAGCGGTCTATTGTCACAAGGTAATTCAACTGCTGTAGGGTCATGACTGTCTGCGATAGATTTTATCTATGCAAAGATAATAAAAAGCGTTTGTTTGTCTATGCTTTGGTGTCTACCTTTGTGAAAAATAAAAAATACTAAGAGATTATGAAATATCTGATAATAGGCGGTGTGGCCGGTGGCGCCACGGCAGCAGCGAGAATAAGAAGGCTTTCGGAAGATGCTGAAATCATACTTTTTGAGAAAGGCGAGCATATATCGTATGCCAACTGTGGGTTGCCATACTATATCGGTGGCACCATTACGGACAGAGAGAAATTGCTGGTGCAGACTCCGGAGAGCTTTGGCACACGGTTCAATATAGATGTCCGTGTTAATTCCGAGGTTGTTGCCATTGACAGGATGAAGAAGACCGTCAAGGTCAGGAGAGCGGACGGCTCGACTTATGAAGAGAGCTACGGAAAGCTCCTGCTGTCACCCGGAGCCACGCCTGTTCGTCCACCTCTGCCGGGGATAGACACCGAGGGTATATATACGCTGCGCAATGTGGTGGATACGGATGTGATAAAGGGCAGAGTGGCAAGCGGAAATATCAAGCGTGCGGTTATTGTTGGTGGTGGATTCATCGGCCTGGAAATGGCCGAGAATCTTAGCCATGCCGGCGCAGAAGTTGCCGTAGTGGAGATGGCACCACAGGTTATGGGACCTGTAGATTTCTCCATGGCTCAGATTGTCCATGGACATCTTCTGGAGAAGGGGGTGCGTCTTTATCTTGAGACAGCAGTCGAGTCGTTCACAAAGGCAGGCGATGCGATAGAGATCAGATTTTCGGATGGCCGCACTCTTGAGGCCGATATGGTCATTCTGTCCATAGGTGTGAGACCCAATACCGCGCTTGCATCTTCGGCTGGCATAGAGCTTGGAGATATGCGAGGGATAAAGGTCGACGAGTATCTCCGGACCTCCGATGAAAACATATATGCTGTTGGCGACGCTATAGAATTCGCTCATCCGGTTATTGGCGGTACATGGCTCAACTATCTTGCAGGTCCGGCCAACCGTCAGGCAAGGATTGTGGCAGACAATATGGTTCTTGGAGACACAGTGAAATACGAAGGCGCGATAGGTACATCCGTAGCCAAAGTGTTTGATATGACTGTCGCTGCAACCGGCTTATCGGCCAAGCGTCTCAAAAAGGATGGCATAGAATATCATACGGCAACGATTCACCCTTCGTCGCATGCCGGATATTATCCCGATGCTCTGCCTATGACTATCAAAGTCATATTCTCTCCGGCCGATGGCAAGCTCCTTGGGGCACAGATTGTGGGGTCTGAAGGAGTGGACAAGCGCATTGATCTTCTGGCACAGGTCATTAAATCAGGAGGAACCATTGCCGATCTCACACGGATTGAGCATGCTTATGCGCCCCCTTATTCGTCGGCAAAGGATCCTGTGGCAATGGCCGGATATGTGGCCGAGAATATCCTTAGCGGCCGGATGAAGCCGATATACTGGCGACAGGTCAGAGATGCTGCTCCCGGAGAATTTGAGCTCATAGATGTCCGTACCCCCATGGAATACGCATCCGGTGCGATTGCCGGAGCTATCAATATCCCATTGGATTCCATCCGCAGCCGTCTGGCGGATATTCCTAAGAATAAGCCGGTAGTCTTGTATTGCGGCGTAGGTTTGCGCGGATATCTTGCATCCAATATACTTCGTCTGAATGGATTCAATGATGTGCGCAATCTCATCGGTGGGATCAAGACTTACCGCACGTCTGTTTCGGCTGTAGCCGCACCTGAGCCATTCGGCGATGCTAAAGATTCCGCCCGGACACATGCAGAGCAGCCCACCTCGGCACAAGCTATACGGATTGACGCATGCGGTCTTGCGTGTCCAGGCCCTATTATGAAACTTAAGGAAGCGATGGACAGGATGTCGGCCGGTGAATCACTTGAGATCACGGCTACCGATCCGGGTTTTGCCCGGGATGCGGAGTCATGGTGCAAGTCTACAGGGAATAGTTTCGTATCATCGGAAGCAAAGGGCGGTAAATACCGAATAGTGGTTGAACGCGGTGGCGAATCGGCTGTAAAACAGGGTCAAGTTCCAGTTTCGGGACGAGGCAAGACATTTGTGCTGTTCAGTGATGATCTTGATAAAGCTCTTGCAACATTTGTTCTCGCAAATGGCGCCGCCGCCACCGGAGAGAAGGTTACAATCTTCTTTACATTCTGGGGTCTGAACGCTATCAAGAAGAGAAAGAAACCGAAAGTGAAGAAGGATCTTTTCGGACGGATGTTCTCGATGATGCTTCCTTCTGATTCCACATCACTGAAGCTGTCGAAAATGAATATGTTCGGACTTGGCAGACGCATGATGCGCTACATAATGAAGAACAAGAACGTGAATTCCCTTGAGGAACTCCGTGAAGCGGCAGCGAAGAGCGGCGTTGAATTCATAGCCTGCCAGATGTCGATGGATGTTATGGGAGTGAGTCGTGAAGAATTGATCGATGAGGTGACTGTGGGTGGGGTCGCTACCTATATGAACCGTACAGAGGATGCAAATTTGAATCTCTTTATCTGACAGGCAGTATATATAGCAGACAGGGTGCATCGGCATAATAGTGCCGGCGCACCCTGTCTGACTTTTTTAGGAACTTCAGGGTAGGGCTGAGGATCAGTGACGATGACCACCACCGCCGTTGCGTGCCGGCAGGGGCTTGGCGTCTTCGGTGAGCTTGAGCTCAGAGCCATTGGACAGTTCGACTTCGTATCCGCCACGCTTGCGCGAGATCTCAACGATTGTCTGTCCGCTGAAGTTTTTGCTTACATATTTAGCAATGGCCGCCGGAACGATTGCAGAGGGGACGGCTTTGCCACGTGCGGCTTTAACTTCTTTCCAATCGCCATCGGACTTGAAGTCTATCTCGGCACCGCTTGTGAGATCAACTTCGTATTCCATTCCGCGTCGACCCTGATCTTTTTCGGCTTTGCGGATTTTGTCGGATGGGAAGTGTTTGGCGATGAAGTTACGGGCAGCCTGAGGGAGCTCGGATGTGTTTATTGGAGTTCCGGCAAAAGCCACTGAAGATGCAGACAGAGCGAAGGCTGCCAGCATGACTGATAGGATTTTTTTCATTTTTCTGACTGATTAGGTTTTGTTGAATTATAAAAATTGACCAGTGACGCGGTGTATTTGCGTCCTACCGGTATTGGATTGTCGAGACCTTTGAGATAGATCTGACGGTTTGAGAAGCGTTCTATGTCGTTGAGTGGTACGATGTAGGATCTGTGGATGCGCATAAAAGCCCCGGAAGCAAGGCGCTGTTCCATTTCTTTCATGGTTATCTGCGGCATGATTGTAGGGGAGTTTTTGCGGAAAATGCGCACGTAGTTGTCCATGGCTTCGATGTAGCTTATATCGGCGAGACGTATCACAATGTTCTTATGCCCAACTTTCAGCGTTATCGCCTCGTTGGTCTCGGTTACGGATGTTCCAAGCCATTTCAGTGCTTTCTGCATGGCCCGTTCGAAGCGTGGATAGAAAATGGGCTTATGCAGGAAGTCGATGGCATCGGCTTCGAATCCGTCAATGGCATATTGGGCGAATGCCGTTGTGAAAACAAGAGCTATTCCCTCCGGCAATTGGCGAGCGAGGTCAATTCCATTGTGGGATTTCATCTCAATGTCGAGAAACACAATATCGGGCCGATGTTCCCTGATCCATTTCATTCCAGCCGAAGGGGAGGTGAACGTGTGGAGTTCAATACCTCCCATCCGGTTACAGTATTCCTGAATTATACTCAGGGCTATGGGTTCATCGTCGATGGCAACGCATTTAATCATGATGGCAATCAATTTGTAGTTTTACACTGTAGGTCGATCCGTCGGCTCCGATTTCCAGATTGTGGTGTCCGGGATAAAGAAGCGCGAGTCTTTTTCGACAGTTCTCAATCCCCATGTTTTCGCTAATGCGCTGAATGGGGAATATTTTGTTAGATGTTGTGAAATTCAGTTTTTCCCCTTTCTGGACGATTGAGATAGATATGCGGCTTTCTTCGTCGGGGGATACGCCATGTTTGAAGCAGTTTTCAACGAATGTTACGAAAAGCATGGGTGGCACTCTGAGATCATCTCCGGATGTGTCGATATGGAGTTCGACGGTGGTTTTCTCGTTCAGCCGGAGCGATTGCAAGGCAACATATTGCCTGATATAGTCGATTTCATCGGCCAGTGGAGCAGTGTCGGTCTTGGATGATGTGTGGAGATAGCGCATCATTGATATGAACCTCTCAAGGGACTCAAGCGCTTTTTCGTTGTTGGTCAGGAAAAGGCCGTAGAGCGAGTTGAGGGTGTTGAACATGAAGTGGGGCTTGATCTGGGCACGGTAGAGCTCGAGTTCGGCTTTGTCGCGGTCGGCTTTTACGGAAAGGAGCCGTGTGCGCTGCATGTCTGTCTGTACCAACAGCCCGACGGCAAAGCTATAGGCTTCCACGATCATGAACAGACACCATACGGCTTGCTGATATTGGTTTACTTTTGGCAGAACACGCGTTATGCCGATGTCGAAAATGCTTGGTTTCGGAGTGTAGAGATGGATCATAGAGAAGCCATAAGTCACGGCAATGGATGCCAGAAAAAGTCCTATGGCCACAAGGATTCTTTTCCTGTCGCGGAACAGGAACGGGATTGTCAGTTTCCGGTTCAGAAAATATAAACCGTAAAGCCACACGGCAACGGAGATCACATAGCAGGGGAAGTTGTGGAACCACCGCTCGATCGGAAATGTGATCACCATGACCGGCAAAACAACCAGGCAGAATGCAATGTCTATGTATCTGGCCACATTCTTCATGCGCTGATGTCTAAAAATTGAATTGCAAAAGTAACTATTTTATATTTAGATTGATATGGCATGCGATGCCCGTTAGCCATCATAAAAATGCCGTTTGTCATTATGATATTAGACTCTTTGCGGTGCATAAGGTTTAATCGTTTATTTTTGTATTAAAATTCAAATTAGATTCGATGAATGTAAAAACCTTTATAGATCGGCCTGTGCTTGCCGGCGTCATATCCGTGCTGATAGTGATTGTGGGTGTGATCGGACTTGCACAGCTTCCAATAGAACAATTTCCCAATATCGCGCCGCCAACGGTGCGCGTTTCCGCCACATATACCGGAGCGAATGCCGAAACGGTGTTGAAAAGCGTCATAGTGCCGCTTGAGGAATCGCTCAACGGAGTGGAGGATATGATGTATATGACATCGACGGCTACCAACACGGGCGCAGCCACAATCACTATCTATTTCCGGCAGGGGACGGATGCGGATATGGCCGTTGTCAATGTCCAGAACCGAGTGGCGTCGGCTCAGGGATTGCTGCCGGCGGAGGTGACCAAAAGCGGTGTGACGGTGCGTAAGCGACAGAACAGCACGCTGAAGTCGATAACACTCTATAGCCCGGATGATTCCTATGATGCCAGCTTCCTGACGAACTATATGAAAATCAATATAGAACCTCAGATCTCGCGAATAGCAGGGGTGGGCGATGTCAATATATTCAGCGCGGAGTATGCCATGCGTATATGGCTGGATCCAGTCCGGATGTCGCAGTATGGACTCGTTCCGGCTGATATTGACAAGGTTTTGTCGGATCAGAATCTGGAGTCGCCGACAGGAACGCTTGGAGCGGAGTCGCTCAACACGTTTCAATATGTTCTGAAATACCGCGGACGCTACGAGAACGCTGAGGATTATGAGAATCTCGTGGTCAGAGCGTTGCCGGATGGGAATGTGTTGCGGTTCAAGGATATCGCTACGGTGGAGCTCGGGTCGGTCAACTATGCCATGCTGAGCGAGACCAGCGGTCATCCCGGAGCTAATGCCATGATAGCGCAGACGGCCGGCTCGAATGCCAATGAGGTGATCACGGAGATTGATGCGACACTGGATGAGATAAGACAGAATCTACCCAAAGGAATGGTTCTTACGGATATATCGAGCACGAAAGATTTTCTTGATGCGTCGATCGACAAGGTTATAGAGACGCTTGTCATAGCCTTGATTCTGGTGGTGCTGGTGGTCTATCTGTTTATTCATGATCTTCGGGCTACGCTGATCCCGACGCTTTCGATCATCGTGTCGCTCGTCGGTACGTTTGCTTTTATCTATGCCGTGGGTTTCACGCTCAATATGCTGACGCTGTTTGCTATAGTGCTCGTGATCGGAACGGTTGTCGACGATTCGGTTGTAGTGGTGGAGGCTGTGCAGGCAAAGTTTGAAGAAGGAGAGGGGGATCCCTACGACGCAACGGTCAAGGCTATGGGTGGCCTGTCGGCTGCGCTGATCACCACTACGATCGTGTTTATGGCCGTGTTCATCCCTGTGTGTTTCATGGGAGGCACGTCGGGTACGTTCTACAAGCAGTTCGGTCTGACGATGGCTGTGGCCGTGGGAATCTCTCTGGTCAATGCCATGACTTTGTGTCCGGCATTGAGTGCGTTGCTGATGAGGCCGAAAATGGCGTCTGGCGATGGGCGGATGTCGTTCGGGCGGCGGTTCCATTTCGCTTTCGACCGCTCTCTGGCGGCTGTAACCGACCAATACCGGACGGGTATAGCGTTTCTTTTCCGCCGTCGGTGGATTGTCCTGATGCTTTTTATCCTCGCCGCAGGAGGATTGGTGTGGCTGATGTCGACAACGAAAACGGGACTCGTGCCGCAGGAGGATATGGGCACTATCAGTCTCAATGTTCAGGTTGCACCGGGCAGTAATCTCGCCCAGACGGAAGCTGTGATGGACGAGATAGAGAATGCTATACGCGATATCCCCGACATCGCAATCTATTCACGCGTCACGGGAAAGAATGCACGCCATGAGCAGTCGGCTTCGGCCGGATCGTTTAATATCCGTCTGCTGAACTGGGACAAACGCAAGGGTGAGGGGCATGATATAAATGACGTGGTACGTGAGATCTATCGACGTACCGACGGGATCACATCGGCGCAGATACGCGCATCGCAGTCGCCTATGATCTCGGGATATGGCACTGGTAGCGGCTTTGAACTGTATGTTCAGGATCGGTCGGGGCAGACAACGGATGAGCTGCTGAGGGTGACGCGTATGTTCATTGACTCGCTCAACAGCCGTCGGGAAGTGTCGCGTGCCTACACAACGTTCGACACAAAGTATCCGCAATATATGGTTGAGGTCGATGCTGCGCGATGTCTGCAAAAAGGTGTCTCGCCATCGGATGTGCTGTCGACGCTTGCCGGGTATGTCGGTGGTAGCTATTCGTCGAACCTCAACCGTTTTACGAAGCTCTACCGCGTCATGGTGCAGGCTGCGCCCGATGACCGTCTGTCGGCGGAGTCGCTGAAAAGCATGTATGTGCGTACTTCCGACGGAGAGATGGCACCGCTGGACGGGTTCATCACACTGACGCGTGTCTATGGGTCGGAAAGTCTTTCGCGGTTCAATCTGTTCCCCTCGATCGCGGTGTTCGGTGAGCAGGGCGAGGGCTATAGCTCAGGAGAGGCTATCAATGCCGTGAAGGAGGTGGCCTCGAAGGTGCTTCCTGTTGGATATGGCTACGAGTTCGGCGGCATGTCGCGGGAGGAATCGTCGGCCGGCAACACTACGGTCCTGGTTTTCAGTATCTGTCTGGCGTTCATTTATCTGATCCTATGCGCATTATATGAAAGCCTGACCGTGCCGTTTGCCGTGATAGCAGCCGTGCCGTTCGGATTGGCCGGATCGTTTCTGTTTGCACGCTGGTGGGGGCTCGAGAACAATATCTATATGCAGATAGGTCTGATCATGCTCATAGGGCTGCTGGCTAAAACTGCAATCCTGCTGACAGAATATGCTACGGCACGCCGAAAGGAGGGGATGAGCCTGACGGCATCAGCTATATCGGCAGCCAAGGCCCGTTTCCGACCGATTATAATGACCTCGGCAACGATGGTGTTCGGAATGCTTCCGCTGATGTTTGCCTCGGGTGTCGGGGCCAACGGCAATGTCTCGGTCGGGGTCGGTACGGTTGGCGGTCTTCTGTTCGGTACGCTGGCATTGCTGTTTATAGTTCCGGTGTTGTTTGTCGTGTTTCAGTCGCTTCACGAGCGCATAGCTCCACGACGCAGGAAGAATCCGGGGCGTTGAGAGGGCGAGTGAGGTAGCGTACTTCACGGTTGATAAAGCTCTTCCGGCTTTATCATCCACAATCGGAGGCTTCTTGTTAGGTAAGGAGTATGGTTCAATCCTTTGAATTATTGTCGGTCAGTTGGCGTAGCCTGCGGTGGAATATAACTGATGCGACTGACGCTGTCGCTACGCAAGACATCGGAGCAAGAGAACTGAAGGCATCGAAACAAGCCCGTATAAATGCTATTATTGCAATTGCGGCAAAGAGGTGTTGCATTATCCGATAAAATCTGATTGTTTTCATAATTATGTCATGAGATTTCTTTGACTTCCCGTGTGGCTCTGATATTTTAGTTGGTTCTGGGCTTTAGGTTAATATAGGGCGCTGCCTTTTCGGTTTGTGCCCAAAATTACAATAATTTTTTAGTCTTTAAGGGTGACTTGTGATAGAATGTCGCTAACTCGTTGCCGAATAGCGGTGCTGTTAGAGCCATTTTTGCTGAGTTGAGTTAAATTGGCACAGATCTGACGATGAAGCAGAAGTACTGCCAGACGCACCGGATGCACTAATATGTATCTGAACCACAAATATGACATTGTCCAGATGATGCACGTCAGCGGCCACAAAACCCAAAAGACTTTCATGGACTACATCAAACTCTCCTCCGACGAAATCGCCGCCATGTCGAAGAAAGAGAACGATATGTGGTAATCATTTTGCAACCTATCTTTTGCAACTCCACAAGTTCTGACGTGAAATAATCACGTCAGAACTTGTGGGTATGGAAATTTCTTTGTAACTTTGTGACGCAATGTGCAATAAGACTGAGTAAAAACCATGCTATATAGACTTATCATTGGTAATTGGACCTCGTTCGCTGAACCAGTTCAATTTGATATGTTTCCGAATCTAAAAAGAGAAAACTTTCTGAATCATGTATATAATGATGCAGAAAAAATCCCAGTGCTGAAAAGTTGTGCATTGTATGGGGCAAATGGCTCAGGCAAGTCTAATTTTATAGGCGCATTAAAGTTTATAAAAGAATTTGCCACAGATTTTGATCTCGACGCGAATGCTAATTGGTTAATATCTGTATTTAAAGCTAATCGCTTTAAACTCCCTGTCATGCAGGATGGCTCCCCAATGAGTTTCTTGATTGAATTTGGAGGTGATTTAGATGTATATCTTTATTCGATTGAGATTAATGAAGAAGGAGTGTTGGAAGAAGCTTTATATATATCTGGTAAAGGGCAAACATCAAATAAATCTCTATTCCAAAGAAATGGAGAAACAGTAATTTTTGCCAAAGATATTGCCTCAGATGAAATGACGCAAGTTTTTGGGCGACAACTTAAGTCAAATCCATCACAATCGGTGTTATCAATTATAGGCCGATTGCATCTTTTGGATAATAACTATATCAATGATGCTTATAAGTGGTTCGACAAACAATTAGATATTATTGATGTGGATCACAAAATTCCATGGCTGGTTGATCAGTTACGTCATCAGTCTGATGTTTTTAAATTCATTAAGGACATCTTCTCTAATATTGGATTAGGGATAAAGGATCTATCTATAAAAAATGAATCTTTTGAGGATTGGCTTAAACATGCAGATGCAGAAGACAAATCAGCTATTTCGAGTTTCCTAGAGGCCTTACCTCAAAGTGAAGATGGAAACCACTCTTTCTCTAAAATGAATAGGTCATTCCCACAGCTTACAGTAACTGAGGAAGATGGAATTCGTACTGTTAGTGAACTTTTGTTTCATCAGTTAGGAAAAGATGGGTATATTGGAACTATGGGCTGTGCTGCACAATCAAGTGGTACACTGCGATTGTTGACACTAATACCTGCATTCTATTATGCAATCTATAATAAAAAAACCATTGTTATAGATGAAATAGATAATTCAATACATCCGATCCTAATTAAAGGAATAGTAAAATTCTTTGGCGATTCAGATTCGAATGGTCAATTGATTTTCACGACTCATGAAACTGCACTACTTAATCAACAGGAACTTCTTAGGCCTGATGAAGTTTGGATGATTGAAAAGATTGAAGGTACATCCAGGATGTATTCTTTGAATGATTTTAAAATCCATAAAACGCTATCTCTTGAAAATGGCTATCTTGATGGGCGCTTTGGAGCTATACCGTTCCTAGGGACTATTGATTTGTTAGAAGAGCTGTCTAAGGAGACAACTAACTCTGAAAAATGAATCTAGATAATTTAAATTACTCAAAACAGGATGGCTCAAAAGTAATAAATATTGAGACTGTTTCAGGTAATCTAGTTGAATCAGATGAAATTGGAGGAATGGGAGCACTTGACTCCGATTATTCCAAAGGTGAGCCTCATCTAGATACTGCCATAGTTTTTATCTTGTCTGGGGGCTCAGAAAGAGAAAAAAATTATTTTAGACCTTTAAAGATAGATAAGCACATAAAAAATATTAAAATTGCATTTAGGTCTAAGAAAGGCCAAGGTCTTAAGCCCTATGAATTAGTTTCGAAGGCATCTGATTTTATTAAAAATAAGACTTTTATTACAGAAGACGGTATTTCGTACCATATAGAGAACAGAGATACAATTTATCTAATACAAGATGTAGATGAGTTTGGACCAGATATTAAAAAATATTTGGAGACTAATGATGAAAATTTATCTATTAATTGTAATTGGATAATAAGTAACCCATCTTTCGAGATTTGGCTGTTTTACCATCATTATGATAACCCATCAATGCTTGCTGATGGATTAGATATGTCAGAACACGATAGAAGCAATTGGTTGAAAGAATACTTAAATAAGATTATACCAGGGGGAGTAAAGTCTACCCAGGCTTTACATTTTGCTAATATTGCGATTGGTAATAGTCGTAAGAATTATTCTGAGGAGAATGGATTTCCTAATATTTATGCTACTCAAATGCATCTTGTTGCGGAAAAGATTATTGCAATACTTGGTGAGAATGAATATAAGGCAATGAACGAACGACGAAATGCACGTATTACATTCTTTAAATCACAAAACCATAAAAATAATCACTCTCAAGATTAATTGTAGATATTTAATTCTTCATATTTGTTTGGAACAAGTCAATTAAGCACTAAATCTTATATTTCTACCGGCCTTTATACAATATTTTTCAAAAATGTCAAATGGGGGAGGTGGTGATTATTATTTTTTTAATTGTGATTGTCCCAATATTTAGTGGATAAATTGTGATCATATAAATACTTGTTACCTTTCTTTATGACAAATGTCGGACTTTTTGTGGTAAAAACCGACATTTGAAGAAATTTTGAAAATCCGTTGAACTTTTTGAACCTCCTTTTGATTGTAGAAATCGTGGTGACAACTGGTGCGACCATAGCAGAGCAATTTATTTACCTTCCCCTCATATAATTATGAGGATTATACACTGCGCTATGCCGTGACGGTCATAGGCACGTTTTGTTTCCACTATGCCCATTGTGGCTTCCGTTGATCTCGTAAGGGATTGAACAGTTATGGCGCAACTCTGCCATTGCGGTTGATTGACCGATGCATTTCAGCCCGATTACATCAATATCAAACCGTTTTAGCCATTGTTGTATCCTTATGGCTCATAGAAAGCTATTATTCTTATGGATGCACCGCGAAAATAGCAGAAACTTTGCGCAATATTTGCAGATATGAAAATTTTTTCGTATCTTAAGGTAACAAGAGAGGGCAAAGCTATCGTCCGACACATTAACTTTATACAAATTGATTAGTCCGGAATGATGCTCTTGACGATGCTGTGCCCACTGTGTTGCAACCATACAATTAAAGGGGTATCAAGAGTAAATGCTTGACCAAGCCGTGTATGATGGCGGTATTCTCCGCTAGTCCGACATCTTGCCCTAAGGAAGCGATGCCAAATGGACTTTAAATTCCTCAGTCCGGTTTCTGAGAACCTGACAATAAGAAGCCTCTGTGCTAGATCAAGGATTCCTAAAGAGTTAGGGTTGACTACTGCGTAAGATGAAGACAAGCCGGAATATTGGGATTAAGTGGTGGCGTTAGTCTTAATCATGCGTGTGTAACGACAAATTCCTTAGAATGCAAAGATATATGCGGAGAGTTACATAGCGATTGTCAGTACTAAAAATTCACGAAAACTTTAAGAAAGAAGTGTGCCGTTCGCATAGAATGATGCGATAGCCCTATTTAAGCTCGCCCTGAAGAGGTGGATGATCACTGTTGTTGCCTGTCAATCAGGCGGCAGCGGGCTGGGAGCGGTACACACTGTGCTGATTGGAACAGTCGGCGCACATGCTTGTTGGCTTCAATGAGAAGAAAGCCGACAGCATCCCTTATGTCCCTTTGAGGATCGTCTTTGTGCCTTCTTCTTGTCGCCGGGGGCATGGAGATGTAAGTTTTCAGGCGATTTTTATTTAATTCATTTTTTTCACCGCAATGAATTTGTACTCCCTTCTTCAGGCATCGGCCACCGATCCTGTCTCCCCCAACATTCTCCTTACCGTCAGCCTCAGCGACCTCCATCAGCTTGTGATTGACACCATCGACGCAACACGCGACCGACTCCTTCCGCTACTTATGAAGGCGGAAGAAGACCGACTTCTTACCAAAGCCGAAGTTTGTGCTAAACTCGGTATCAAGCCTACATCGGTATGGAATCTTGTGCAAAAGGGTAAACTCACCGCAATCAAGGTTGGCCGCCGCAGCCGCTACAAACTGAGCGAAGTGACCGCGATTCTTGATGCTAAAAACGATTGAGCCGATGAAAGTTCTAAATACAAGATGCAAAAAAAATATTGTATTTTCGGTCAATATTCCAATATGCATCAGAATCTTCTTCAAATGCATCTGAATATGAGCTATTGATATACTCTTGATAGTCTTGCCAATCTGAAGAATACCCTCATGAACGAGTTCGGTTGTTAGCATTGCGCCTTTGTGTACAACGTTTATACGTAGTTTTGAGGCTTTGCAAGTGGTGGAACATGGCCTGAATATCGAGCCGCACAATGGATTTACCCGTACAGGAAGCCCTGCGCCGATTCAGAGCCATCAAACGAGGTCAGAATCCAAACACTATGAGAGGTGGAATGCAGATATAGATTAAAAAAAACGCAGCCGAGTGATTTTTCATTCGGCTGCGTTTTTAAAATGCTTATTTTGAGAGAAGTATTGATATTCTAAAATAATTATTTTAACTTTGCGGTCTCAGACCGCATCGCAGAGCCCGGTCAAGGGCAATGTGGGTGGGGCTGCAACTGACATACGAAAAGCGTTTACTTGACGCTCTTTCTTGACTCATCGGAATCTGGTAAATTCAATCGTAGCCAAGAATGATGCAAACAGTAGATGTCTTAGTGGATATGTATATTCCGTCCGCACTCGGCGCGTGAGCGTTGGGTATGGGCGTATAGCATATTCTGCGTGAGGCTCTGCAAGTTTGCTCGTTCAGCTACGATGGGCAATACCAGAGCCTCGATGAGTGGAGCGAGCAAACAGTACGGCTCTCACGCTTTTTCTTTATAAATCAATCAATCGCCAACGAGGTGAGCCCAGCGGCACCGACAACCAATCATGAACAAAGTCTTTTTCAAACCTTGGGTTGGCAATGACTATGACACGGGAGGCATATTCGGCAAGAAGATTCTCGTCTTGGGCGAGGCTCATCTTTGCAAAGGATGTGAAGACTGTGGTCGTGTCGAAAATGCAGATGAGTGTGCCGACTTCACATCCACCAACTGCATTGAAGTACTTCTCAGTGGAGAAACCGGCTCTTGGACGGGTACATTCCACAAATTTGAACGTTCGCTCGTAAACCACGAGACAGACCTCGAAGAAAGCCGTAAAATTTGGAACTCACTCGCTTTCTACAACTACGTGCAGAAAGCTATGAACGGCTCACGCAAATCGCCCGAATGGGTTGACTTCCGTAATTCAGAAGAAGCCTTCTTTGAAGTAATCGACGAATTGCAGCCCGACCTCATCATCGTATGGGGAGTTACCCGCATGTACGACCTCCTTCCAGGAGGTAACCGTTGGCGTGAAGGCGAACCACTCGAAATCGATGACTACAGGGTCAAGAACGGTTACTACAGTCTCGCCAACGGCAAAGAAACAAGAGCCCTCTGGGTGTACCACCCCTCAGCAGGCTACTCATGGATTTGGTGGCATAACGTAATCGATACAGAACTATGAAAAAGATAATTCTACTGCTGTCGTCAATGATGTGCCTAGTCGTATGCATACTTGTGTCATCTTGCGGTAAACAAGCGAGCAGTACTACTACTGAGAATAGTATTGTATCAACAATTGGTCCTGAAATTTATCCTGAAGTTATAATACAGGAACGGGTGATTGAAGATCGTGATTTTACAGCTCCTTATATAGTCTTAGCCTTCAAAACCAACCAAGACGAATATGTCGTATATGATAATGATGCCGACTATACTCTCCTTTGTCAAGATGCCAAAATCGTAGGAAATATTTGTCGAAAATGGGTATACAATTTGATGCTTCATGGTGAAAGAAACCGCACAGACGATGAGAAACTATGGAATGATAGCATTCAGCCATGGTTGGAAACGATAGCCCATTATACACGCGAATATTACTACGGTGATAAAAATTGTATTCCTAATGATGTCTTCGACTTCATCGATCGCTATAATTATGACGAAAACCCCTTATTTGCAGATTATTCATTACGGAAATCCAAATACAATGAAAAGGTCTATGGAACGCCAAGTGGTTATAACAACGGCTACTTTAGCATTACCTATAAACCACTAAGTGAATTAAACATACCGGGTGTTGGCAAAACCCTTAAATGTGTTACTCTTAAGAAAGAAGACTTGCCGTCAAATATCCTTGTATGTCAGGCACCGTATTTCTAGCATTTTATATAAGCTTCATTGGAAGGCATAGTAAAATGCGATAAGGCTATACAGAGTTGGCGTCTGGAAAATATCTCTTGACGCCAACTTATTTTATCCGTAATCAAAAATTAGTCTAAACATAGATGTTGGTCGTGGTGACCCAGCTGATTTTCGGTTGAGGGCGCCACATTTAATTCGGTCGAGCCTCGTCGAGCTAAAGGTTTTATTGTGTGGTTATGGTTAAATTAGTTAAAGCTTGGAGCAACGAGGCTGTAGGGTGGAGTTGAACGATGCCTTCATCAAAGATTGACAGGAGATATACCTACGATAGTCTTGTAAGGGCATTCGAAAACTCCGAACAGATACGTGCCAATATCCGAGGAAATACTGCTCCAAAGTACAATCCTTCTAATCAAGTTGACAAGTTACAAAAAAAACAGTGCAATCGTCACAACCATCTTCTCCGCAAGAAGAACAAGGTTTCGCAGGTGGCGGTGGCATAACATGGCCTGAATACCGAGCCGCACACATGGATTTACCCGTACAGGAATCCCTGCGCAGATTCAGAGCCATCAAACGAGGTCAGAATCCAAACACCATGACAGGAGGAATGCATATTTGAAACTTGAAGAAAGCCATTGAAAGAAGAATCTCAATTTCTTTCAGTGGCTTTTTTCAGGTTGTTAATGAGCCAAGTCATATTTTGTCCGAGGTTGCGCATGTTTGCCATTCCTTCCTCGTAGTTCATGACATCGCCAATCTCTCTGCCATAAACCATATTCCAGTATGTGGAGCCAACCACTATCATCTCCTTGTTAAGCATAAAATGATTCATCGTATCTACGGCAGTCATGCCTCCTGCACGGCGAACAGCGGCAACTGAAGCCCCAACCTTATGTTTCAACAATTCGGGATTGGTAGCAACCACAACACCGCCACGGTCAAGAAACGCTTTCATTTGTTTCAATACCGACCTTACTCAATTCTTCAAAAACCGTATTGATTATTATCGTAGTGTTGCCTTCTTTGTGGGAACTGCCGTTAATACCTATTACTTTCATATAGATTTTGTCAGTTTATCCATTATAGAAAATCATGTATTTGTTGAGATTCAACAAACTCCATTTCTATGCAATACCAAATCTCACCGAGGCAAGTGTAGCTTTCAGTCTCTTCTTTTTGAATTTGCTTGAATCCCGCAGCTACATAACAATGTATTGCAGATGGATTATTTTCAAATACACCAAGCGATACTTTAGTCGCATCTAATTCTTTGTGGGCATAATCAACCGCCATGCCGACAAGTTTTTTACCCAATCCGAGACCTCGCTTTGCATCATCAACTATTACGAATCCAAGTCGCCATTCTGAATTTTCAGGGGTTGACTTTCTGAGTGTTATATAACCAATGACTTCGGCGGCATCAACCATAGTAAGAGCGATTGATGAATGTCTGTCTATGAATTTGTCATGAAATGAGTTAATGTCATTTGCCGTGACAGGGTAACGCGAATACCTGTCGGCACACCATTGACGCATTTGATACTCGCTTTTCAGCCATCCGGCAATAATATTTGCGTCAGCCGGATGAAATTCTCTTAATCGCACGTTCATGGTCTGTAATCACGTTTTATTTCGTCTATGGATTTGCCGCCGATACCGAAATTTTCATCAGGTAGTTCCTTGATGGTTACAGTGAAGAACTGCTCGGGGATATGGGTTATCTCGGAGGCTGTCGCCGTAAGCCGTTCAATCAATTCTTTCTTTTGTTCAGCGGTTAGTTTTCCGCTTTCGATGGATATGTATGGCATGGCTTACAGGAGTGTTTGTAAAGACTCATCGCAGAACATCGTAGGAGTGAATTCTACAATTTGATAGTCGGCTATGCCATTGATATTGAATGGGTCTTGCGAGATAATGGTGTTGACAGCCTCGCGGTCAATGGCTTTTATCATTATCACACCACCGATACGCGGATTCTGCGGCCCGGATGCGATGAAATCACCGGCGGCATAATGCTCGGCAAGATAATCGCGGTGAGCCTGAAGATATTTGTCAACCTCATTCAGAGGTTTCTTGTAGGTAAGAATCGCTATGAACATAGTCAGTCAGACATTTTTTTAGTTTTACTTTTTGGGAACGGCAGAGCCTTCCATAGTTCAGCCACAACTTTCAATGTTACTATGTGCCCAATTTACGGTGGGCGTGGTGATTTTTGTGGTGACTTGAAGGGGTATGGGTGAAAGAAAGACCGCTAACTCATTGAGAATTAGCGGTCTTCTGTGGTGCCACCAGGAATCGAACCGGGGACACAAGGATTTTCAGTCCTTTGCTCTCAAGACCTCCAAAAGCTGACGCTTTCGGAGGCAACCAACTGAGCTATGGCACTTTATCCTATCAAAGAGCTTAACTCTCTCCCTACATTTGTTCTGCGGTTTAACTCACGGTTTAACTTGTGGATATTCCGAGATTGGGGTTGTCAATACGTTAATTATCTCAATGTAAAGTTAACAATTTTCAGTGGACTGAGCAAGCCCAAAGATGAATATTTCCTTAACCAACGTGTTTATTTCAAGTATTTTATTATATGCGAGGATTCGTGCTATATTATTGTTGTAATCCTACTATAAGCCTTGAATTTCCCTTAATGGTACTTTTTTAGAACTCCCCCCTATTTAGGAGATAATTCAGAAAAAATGTACCCTTGTATGGTATTTAGAAGTCTTAATATTTATGATTCAGCATTATCAGAGTATCAATTATTAGAAAATCCTCTCCATTGTTACGAACATCGCTAAACTTGACTTTTAAGAATCCGCTATCTTCTGAGGGCTGTAAAATATCTTCTTTTGAAATTCTGTATGAAATACTGTCTTGTGGGTCTAAATGCGGAAGCCATATATTCGTAGGCTCTATTATGTGTTCCCATTTCCCTCTTTTATTTGTCAAAGCATGGTAGCCCATCCAATTAGAAGTAGGCCATTCTGTAACATATCCCCATTCTTCTGTTCCGTTACCGTCTAAATCTCCCTCTTTAACGAAGTGTATGCCGATTGTCTTGTTATCTAAAATAAGGTCTTTGACAGAGCCATTTTTTGTGAACACTTTCCATTTGAAATACCACCCACCGTCTTTTTCTCCAATCGGTTCAGCTATCAGCGTGTCAATATCAATACCGTTGAATCTTCCAATGATAGTATCACGATATTGTGAAAGTGGGTCAGATTCCATTGGATTATGCCTATTCTGACAGCCAATAATAGAGATACTTAATAAGCTGATTATATAGAATAGTAGTTGTTTCATTTTAGTATATCTGAACGGATTATAATTTTTAGATTATTGTGCTTTTGTTTAATTTGAGCGATTCTATCTTCTGATAAATCCCTGCATATCACAAGGGTAGTTTCTCTTAAAGTATCGTTAGCGATTCTTTTCAAAGCTCTGTAATCCCATATAATATGAATTTCCTCGTTATCAATATAGAAAGTGAATAGTCCTGCGCCATATACTAATTTGGGAAATTCTGAAAGACAGACCATAGACCTTGACTGTGCTATTATAACGTAGTCCACTCTATATGTTGCCCCAACCACGATATGTGGTATAGTCATATCATTCATATCTTTATTAGAACGACATATAGCGGTCATTATTCCTCGTTTGGGAATGTAGAAATCTTCTTGTAACATAATCTATTTTTTAGAGGAACATTTTTCAGATTCTCCCTATAAAAGTAAAATCTTTCAGAAAAAGTACCATTGATGCAATTATTGAGTATTCGTAAAAATATCAAGAAACATCTTAATTCTTGCAAGAAATTCGCGTGAGATATTCTTGATTCGTTTATTGGTAATATCGGGTGTTGAAGCATTATAGGCTATTGCATGAATACCATAATGTTCTGCAAGCCAAATAGCTCTCTCGTTATGGTATTTTTGCGAAATGATTGTAAGGCTGTCAAGATTGTAAATGTCTTTCGCTTTAACTATCGAATTAAGTGTGCGTAAGCCTTGATAATCCAATGTAATCACACTGTCCGGAACACCATGTGCCACTAATGAATCTCGCATAGCGGTCAATTCATTGCAACCATTTTGTGCTGAATAATCTCCACCACTCGCTATTATCTGTTTTATTTTCCCTTGTCCGTATAATTCAACTGTTGCATAAATTCTATTGTCGAAATAGTAATTATGCTCTCCTTGTGGCGTTACCGGTGAAGTGCCAAGAATCAAACCGACTCTATTATATGGAATGGCTTTTATGGAATCATACGTTGTATTATTGGCATTTATTGATACTGCAATATAACAGCCAATAATAATGATAGTTATTATAATCATTGCCATGATTGATAATCGTATTGCTTTACGTTTAGTTAGTACCATTACCCATTAAGACAATTCCATTAATGCCGTCAAACGCCAATCCTTAATTACGATTCCGCTATTATTTGTTATTTCTATTGTGTCAAATCCTGCCGTAACTAATCTGCGAGTTAGCATTGTATTTGAGATAATCAATGCTCCTAAATATGTTATTTCTTCATTAGTAAGATATCTGCCTGAAAGTGTTTTTATTCGGAATCCATGAAAAAAGAAATTGGAGAATTGATGTTTGTATGCGTTGTTCCCACGGGATTGTTCTGCTTTTAAATATACAGGAACAACGCCATTAACAAACGCTTCGTTTGCATTTTTATTAAACTCTTGAAGAATTTGTTTTCGCTCTTTTTGAGAAGAAAACCATTCAATAATTCTACTCCACCACATACTAATTATCTCGTTCTATTATGTAATTTACATTTTGTATTTCATCTATTTTGTTTTGAGCGAAACGAATAAGACATTCCCAACAGCTATCCTTTAGTTGCCCATAAACAGATTTATTCAGTTGGGTAAATTCGACTATCTCATTAGCAAATTCAGTTACCATAGCTATATACTGATTTGCCATGTTTCGTTTGAATATCAAAACTTCGCGTGCGCCAATTGTTTTAGCCCAACCTCTTGCAACTGACATAATGCGATCATACTCATCCTCGTTTTTTTTATGTTCTTCAATCTCTTCTTGAGAAAGTCCATAATATATAGGGATGCGTTTTAGGTTAGTATTAAAATCATGTAAGTATGGATTTAAGGGAGGTTTGGGGTTACCACTTATTTTATAATAAGCACATTCCCAAGGCCTTTTTAATCCAATAGACTGAAGTTCTTTATCGGATAAATGGTAAACCCACGTAGAATATATAAGATTCTCTTTATAGAATTTTTCTATTCTCGTTCGATAAGATTCGAGCATTTCTGCTTTCTCATCTATTAGTTGCGCCAATTTATGTTTCTTAAAGATATTCATTATGTCCTAATTTTAATTATCCAAAGAGTTTATCTTTTATAATTTTATTTACGAGGTTCCATTTGTAGTTATATGCCCAATCTGAATCAATACGCATATCAAATTCCAGCTCATCGATGAATTTCCACAGAAGCTGTCTAACCATAGACCTTTGTGAATTTTCCTTTATGGAATTGTATATTGCCGTAAGACAATATGATGTGTCAAATAATCGACACATACCACCAAATTTATTTGTTGCCACTCTTATTTCAACACCACTTACCGCTAATTCAGAAAATGTTTTCTCTCTAAATCTGACATAGGGAATATTCAAATCATCACTTACCTTGCCTGTCAGCTCTTGTTCCGTACTGCGAATATGGAAATATATCAACGCTCTTGCGTCAACAGGTAAAGATTCCAAATTCATTAACGGTAATCCATTCATCAGTATGTAACGTGTTCCTCAATCCTCAGCGGAACGGTTACGATTGAACATGAAAAAGGTGTGAGGATTGTATTTTGTTTTATCCTAAAGTCAGGTCTTCGCATTACCTATTCCACGGATAAAACAATAGCCCCACACCGATTTTGCTATATAATCTGCCATTCTCGGCAGGGTATAAGCAACCGATGCAGGTGCTATTGCCAACCTTATCTCCGTGGAAATTCAAATTTGCGAAGTTTGACTTTAGAAGATAAAATTTCAATAACACCTTTTGTAATAAGATGTGATTCACTGTTGCCAACTCTTTGGGTCTGTGAATCAAGTGCAAAGTTACTAAAAAATGTCATTGGTGGGGCTATGTTGGATAATGTTTTTCAGCATAAGGCTGGCTGTTTCGTAAAACCATGCTTCCCGAAACCTCACAAAAAAGAAAGAGAACACCCACACAATCAGTGCAAGTGTCCTCTTTTCTGTTGGATTAGTCGATAAACCATGAATAACGGTCATCGCCATGCAGGGCGGCGTTGATGCCTTGTGCTACTTCGGTTGCGTTATACGAGCGGTCAAGGAAGCTATCAATGTAGCTGCTCTTGTTTGCCCCCGTAAGGAGATTGTAGAACTTCCACATATCAATGTCAGAGCCATAAGAGCCAAAGTTTTCATCGCTGATGTAGGCTTTAGCAACCGCATTGATTTGTGTGTCTGTTATCAGCAACCGTGGAATGTTGCGCTGAATCTTTTGCGGTAGTGCTTGATACAGTCGCATTTTTCCAAGAATCTGACAGAATTGGTGTTCCGTCATGCTTGTGTTGCCAAGAGTCTGCATTAGGTGCAGATGTTTGGCAGGGTTGTAGCGGTTGAGCATTTCCAGAGTGCGGAGATAGAGGTCAGAAGTGTTTGAAACTTCCAACTGCTCAACGAATCCGTCAGATGAAACACAGAGGTTGCAACACACGAGGTTTTTGAAACCCACGAAGATTTTAAATCGCTCTACTGACTTTTTGGAGTAGAGATTCATGTGATTGTAGGCACGCACACCGCCGACGGTCAGAGTGAGCTTGTTTCCCTCTACCGTTTCATAGATAGTGGGGACTTCGATGCAGAACATCATTCGCTCGTAGTAAATCGTTTTGTCCGATTCCAAGAGCTGATTAGCGGGCTTGTGTATCGCTTCGGGGATTCTCCCTTTAATGATGTGCGATACTCGGATTTCGGGCGTTTCGATTTTCTCTCCGTTGTAGAATGTGCTGACTGCTTCCGCTACCGTTTCGATAAACGCAGGGTGTGAGATTGTCAGCTCATTGTCCTTGCTGAACACAGGAACAATGCACTCGTTTTTGAGGTGCGACAGTTCGACAGCCTTTGTGTTTGCTTCGATAAACGGAAGTGTCTTTTTCTCTCTTTGCGGAAGCTCTGTAATAACTTCCGCGTCTGTTGCGTACTCGTTGAGCCAACTGAATCTTTTAGGCTCAACCGCAGGTAAAATCATTAGATTTTCCATAAACGTGCGATTATTAGAGGTTAATAAAACTGTTTTGTCTTTTTATTCAAGAAAGGTGGGGGGACTATCATGTGAAGTGGAATCTTATGCGCAGAATTAAGTCAAATTTTTAATCATGGTATTTATGATTGGGGAGAGGGGGCATTTTATAGAGTTACCGGCGTATATATGCGTGTGCCTTTAAGTATGGATTAAAATTGCAGAGGGCTATTCTCCTTATAATTGAAGTCTGGATTTTTCAGAAATGAAAAAACTCCATAACCGAAGCTATGGAGTAGTGGTAGATTTTTCAGAATTTTCAGATTCTATGGTGGAGTTGCAAAAATTGTACCGTCAAACTTGAAACGGATAAGTTTATAAGAGGGTGGCTTTTTCGATTGGGAGTTGTAAGCCTCATAATAATCCTCTATTGTTGACTGTATTACTTTATGCTTTATGCCAAATTGAGTGTATATTCTTTTAAGGCGCGACTTTATATCTTCTTTTGAGATATAAACGCCAAGTGAAAATTCTTGATGTATTGCATTTAGAATGTCAGGCATAAAACGCCGTCGTTCTGCTTCTTTTTCATCATATTCAGCTGCTGCTTTGTCAAGTGCGGTTTTTAGATAATTGCAATCCTCACACCCTTTATAGCCAATTTTTCTATAAATCGGCAGAATATAGGCGGTTTCATCAATCCGTTTCAGCGCATCAATATATGCTTTTGCAGATTCTGTGTTTATGCGTCTGTTTTCCAAGTCCAACCGTATGTGTTCAAGAGCAATTACTATCTCTTTCCGTTTTGCTATGTCTGTCTTAGACTGACTGATACGCAAAATATCATCATTGCCAACAGTATAAAGATTCTCAATCAGATTGACATTAAAATGTTCGGATGCTTCATAAGCTCCATATAGAGTTTCAGCGGAATTATAATATGATTTTACCCTTTCTTCATTATATAGATTGTCCACGGCAAACGGATTTATTTCTCCACTCTCATCTATAAGTGCATTGTACCGTAGGCTTTTTAGGTCTTTCGCTATGGCTTCTTTTCTAATAACATCTTCTGTTTGCTCTAATTGAGTTGTGAGATTCATATAATTGTCGGCAAACTGAGATAGCTCTATTGCTAATTCCTCATTGCTCTTGACACGCATACTCGGATTTATTGTAGAAATGTGCGTCAGTGAATTATAAGTATTGCCATTAGCACCGTTCCCGCGAAAACGACCTTGTATCTGTATAGCTTCCGTAAAAGGGTCTATCATCGTATAGGCTGCTACCCTTAAATCGGTGAGTATAATAATGTCGGGCAATATTGGAAGAACTGTGATGTCAAGTCCAGAATAAAATCGGCAAGTGAAAAAGTTGTATTTAGCCAAAGGATAATTGATTTCGGAAAAGACATTGGAAATGCCACGTTCACGGAGTTTCTTAACGCTCTTTTCAGAACAGAAAACCTTGTAGTCAGATATGTTGTATTGTTCGATAATGGCATTGATGCAGTCTGTTTTGTTCATAAAGATACAGACACACGGACTATCGGACAATTCTTCAAGTTTGGATTTTAATGTTGTATTAAAACTGTTTGTGACTATCAGCGTCAAGTCTTTTTTATAATCGAATATGGGGGTGAGTTTTAATCTTATAAAACCTTGTTCGTAGAGCTTAGGGTGTGTAGGCGTGAGTGGTGTGGCTGACACCATAGCTTTGTTCTTGAATCTGAAAAAATCATAGATAGGCTGACTTATGGCATTTCTATAATCATGGTCTTGTGTGATTTTCTCGCACTCATCAAATAAGCAGAACCAATCTTCGCCGTATATGTCTATACCGAGTGATTCAGCTTCATTTCTGATTTTATAAAAGCTCTCCGGCGTTGTCAGAATCTTTTTATATGGAATATCCTCACGTGTGAGATACTTGCGTAAAGGCATGGGGCGTACCTCTGAATATATACCCTCCAACGGCATTTCTTCGTTGTCAAGTTTGCATTGAATCACTGGCACATTTGGCTCTATTATAATGGAATTCCTTTTTGCGTGAATCTCGCAGTATGTAGCGCCAACGCCCGTAAGCGTTTTGTCAAGAATGACATTTGTAGGGATATTTTCTCCATGACCGCCACGCCTTAATGCGTCTGACAGCCATTCATTGTTATGTAATTCAAGGGTTGTCGTTTCCATATATTTCTGATTTTTTGAAAAATTCAGAACGGTAGAAAATTGGAGATTTTCCATGATTAGTATTCACTCGCCAAAATTGTACCGTTCTGAATTTGAGGCATTATTCCAAGTTGTCACATAGAGAATGTAGATTTATTTATGCGGCTTGTCGTTTGCGTAGTTCTTCTATAAAGCTGACAAGTTCAGCCACGAGGCAACTTTCTTTTTCATGGCACTCGCTCATTTTGTAAAGCGAGATTGTAGAAGCAGGGATTAACTCCAGAGCCATAAGTACGGTTTCATAGTCGTATTTGGTGATTGTAGCGTTTATGGCATTGATAGCATAACGCTTGCCCATTTCTTTTTTGCCAAATACTACTTCGACGGCATCAAGCAACGAATTAGCTTGTTCGGGAGTCCGTTTGAGGTTAGGCACTTCTTCAACTGCCATTCCTAATGCGAGTTTTGTCGTATGCGTTTGTTTCAGCCGGACACCAAAGAACGCCATTGCAGTGTTCATAGGTATCTCACGTGTTCTTGCAAGAGCGTGAATCTCCTTATATGTGGGATTCTTAGAAGCGATAGAAGCTATACCGAGAGCTTCAACATTGTTGAGTTTACGGCTGAAAAGCATCGTTGTGCCGATTGCCTTTCCATATTCTTGTACGGTGGAGAAGTTATGTATTTCCACTTCTTCCAATACTTCATCGGTTTCAAACCGATAGTATGTGTCGGCAGTGTCGCACGGAACGTACACATTGGGTGTATTAGGTGGTATTACCTCTCCGTCAGAATCGACAAGGGTTATTCCCTCGTTCCAAAATGGCTTTGGAACACAAAGGTGAAATATCACTCTGAGTTGATTTTTGCGGTCTATGGCAGACAGCAAATCTGACTTGTCTTTGGGTCGCTCCATGTTATATGGTGAACGACCGATAATAATTTCTTTTACTGTGCCGTCTATGACAGCTTTAACTTTTTTACCCATATTGTTTTGTTTTAATGGGGTGAATATTATTGTAATTCCCCAGCCTATGCGCACTTGGCTTTCGATTACGCTGCAAATTTAGATAGTCCTCAAAGGGTGCGCAGAGAGTAAATTGTAAGCCGTTGATTACTCCCCCGAATTAAAAAGAAAAATCCCACCTCTCACGAATGAAAGGCAGGATTGTATATTGCTGATTATTGTGTGGTTGCGCTAAAAGTATAGGTTGCCTAATGTTTCTATCTTCTTGTTCTTATACTGTTTGAAAAATCCTTTGAGGGTTTCATCGCTTTCTCTGAAACTTGGATTGCGTGAAAGTCCGAGATTGAAAATCAGAGTGGATATAAGGAGATTCTTGCTCAACGATAAGCCGTCACATTTTTTCGATTCCCCCTTATATTGGGGATTCAGCTCAAAAAAGTACCGCATAAGAGTTGCAAAGTACCATATCAATACTGAATCTGATTCTTCATTTTGCAAGAACATCTGTTGAGGGTCTGACTTGTCAAAATCGGATAGGCAGTCTTTATTCACCGTTGAATCATATCCTTGTTTAATCCATTGTAGAATTGTTGTTAATGCCTTTCCGTCTGTCAGAGTGATTTTTGATTTGCCCGATTTTAGAGTGAGTTGGATTTTGTCAGAATCGTATTCTTCTAAGGATTCAGCGACACGGATAAACTTCTCTATTAGGTCTTTGGAATTATCGCCAAACTTCAATCCTCCGCAACGGTCTAAGGCATAATCAAAACAGAAAATTGTTAATAGCCAAAATGCGTCAGCGTCAAGTTTAAGCCCACGGATAACGGTTTGCAGGTCTTTATCTGAAATATATTGCTCGTAAGTATATCGTGTGGCTATCTCGTTGTTATTGTAGCGGATTTCAAAGGTTTCTATTGCTAATTGTGGGTCAGCGTTAATCATGCTTGGAAACCTAATACTACCGTCAGTCAGCCGGTGTGGTTCTCCTTTCCCTCGGATTACGGAATAGATGTATTTGAAAAGTTGCTCGTTGTCGCAGTCTATTGGTTTATCCATGTTGCTGTGATTTAGGACTGTAAAGTTACGAAAAATCCGCCTATCTGTGAATAAGCGGATTCTGTAATTATAGGGGGAAATGTATCAGAGCAAGTGTTTCATAGCATTGTCTATCTGCTCATTATCGAAGCTGTCAAGATATATCTGTGTTACTCGTTCAGAGCTGTGACCCATGATTTCACGGATTACGGCTGTTGATACCCCAGCTCGTTTCAACACGGTTGCCTGACTATGCCGTGCGACATAAGTAGTGAGAGTTAGGGGTAAGCCTAAATCCTCGCCTATCTCTTTAAGCCGTTTGTTCACTTTGGCTATGACCTTATGAATACGGTTGGACTTCTGTATCTCCGTTTCGTGGAAGTCTGATAGGATTGGAAAGAGATACGGACTGTCTTTACGATGATACTTCTTTATAAGCTCAATTGCTTGTGGTTGCAGTGGGATTTTGATTAGCTTGCTTGTCTTGTGTCGCTTATAGACTAACTTCCCCTCTATGATGTTTGCAGGGGTGAGGTTGGCAATATCTATGAAGTTGATTCCGCCACAATAGTATGTAAAAGCGAATATGTCAATAGGGAATCGCATATAGCGGTTGGTGGACTTGTAGGCAAGAATACGGTCTATGTCCTCTTTGGATAGGGAGCGTTTTGCCGTTTCCTCATGCAGTCGTGCCACCTTATATTTCTTGAAAGGATAGTTTTCAGAATCGGCTATATTTTCCTCCATTGCCAAATTATAAATGGCTCGTAGCGTTCTAAATCTTATGCCGATTGTGTTTTCTGCCAATCCATGCTTCCGTAGCCATGTTTCATATCTCCGTAGGAAACACACATCTATGTCTGAAAAACAGATGTCAAGATGCTTGTTGAACGAAACAAGCGAGTTATAAACTTGTTTCACGGACAGCATATAGCCACGCCTACCCTCGTCAGTGAGCCGTTGGATTTGTTCACAGAATAGGTCATGCACGGTTTTTGGTTTAACTCGCTTGGCTCTATCGTCTATTAAAGTACTTGCAGTAAACTCTTTACGTTCAGATTTCAGTTTAACTATCTCTGCTGACAGCTCGCTTGCCTTATCTGCTATCAGCTTGCTAAGATACTCATAATTAGGGCAATTAGGTTTCAGCGTGTTTCTCTCAAAGTTCCAATACTTAGGATTGACGGACACGCCTAAACTCTTATACTTCTTTTTGCCGTCTTTGCACACGCGAATCATTAGAGGGTGTTCGCCATTTGCGAGAGTTTTTGACTTGTAACACACAATGTTAGCTGTTACGTTCATGCGGTTTGCTTGGTTTAACTCTCGGTTTAACCGTCAACTTCCGTGGGGCTGCCGCAGGCGTGCAAGGGAATAAAAAAAGAGAGCTACATTTCTATAACTCTCTGATTTTCAGTGGTGCCAACGGGAATCGAACCAGTGACACAAGGATTTTCAGTCCTTTGCTCTACCAACTGAGCTATGGCACCATCTTTCGCGGCAGGCTCTCTCGCTTGATTGCCTTGGTTGCCGTTTTGTTTTGCGTTGCAAAGGTAGGACTTTTGTTTGGTTTGTGCAAGTGTTTTGCGATATTTTTTAGATCTGTTTTGCAGTTTTATTTCGCTTTTTGCTTTTGTTGTGGCTTTTACTTCTGATTATTAGTGTGTTGTCGGTTTAGTGGAATGAGCCGTATTTTTTATAAAAAGCAGCGAGGGCACCATGATGCGGTGC